>ERZ835109.192-NODE-192-length-76428-cov-159.916161_pt1 | contig 76428 bp, 61 predicted proteins | sample MGYA00519946_ERZ835109 | MGnify/ENA primary metagenome ERZ835109 (study PRJEB31850, sample SAMEA3708771) | human gut metagenome | biome: human gut; feature: human-associated habitat; material: faeces | place: China | collected 2014 ...
ACTTTTTGAATAATTTTCGAGCCGAGCCGACATAACCGGTGTAGCCTTCACGCAGTGAAGCTGTTGGAATAAATGCGACTTTCTTATTTTCAATTTCTTCCTTTATCAGACTTCCTACACTTGAAAAGTGCGAACATAAAAATAATTTCATCAATATTCTCCTTTATAAATTTCGATTTGTATAACAGTAGTCTAACACACGTTGTTTAAAAATACTACAGCCAAGCCAATGTAAATAGGGACTTATAAAAAAAGGAAGAGGGTGTGTCAAAAGTCCAAGAAACACCCTCTTTCCTTTTAAAGAATACATTATAACTCAACGCTATCCAGGCGGAATTTGAGCAAGCCGGCTGGTACCTTTACCATTACCTCTTCACCTGCCTTCTTACCCAGAAGGGCCTTGGCGATAGGCGACTTGATAGAAATCTTGCCACTATGAAGATCTGCCTCGTGAGGATTTACTATGGTATAATTCATGCTGCACTTGTTGGCGAGATTGGTAATCTTAATCTTGCTCAACAAGCCAACGGTATCGCTCTTCAGGCGAGACTTGTCGATGACACGGGCATTCTCCAAGACCTTCTGCTTGAAGCTGATGCGGCTCAACAGCTTGCCCTGCTCACGCTTGGCTGCATGATACTCGAAATTCTCACTGAGGTCGCCCTTATCGCGGGCCTCAGCTATCGCATCGCGAACGGCTGGCAACTCTACGTTAACCATGTGTTGAAGTTCGGCCACGAGCTCATCGTAACCTTCTTGAGACATATATTCCATTTTTCCTTGTTTTCTAGTTTCTTATTGTTCTTAATGAATGATGATTTTTTATTCGGGGTGCAAAGTTACTAGTAAATCACGAAATCACCAAACTTTTTTAGTGAAAAAGTGAAGAAACTAAAGATTAGAAAAAAACAGAAGCATCCTAAATCATTATTTTTGGGTATTGCAGAAGCAGATAGATATTCTTACCTTTGCAACCCATTTAGTAGAAAACAACAATGTTTATTAGAAAACAACAATGAGAGAAAAAAAGAAGAAACGTTTTACATGGAAGAAATACCATCGTTGGTTCGGACTTGTACTGTCTGTCTTTATGTTGGTATTCTGCGTATCAGGTATCATTTTAAATCATCGCCAGCTATTCGCCGGTTGTGAAGTAAGCAGAAGTCTGATGCCATCGGCTTATCATATCAAGAATTTCAACAACGGCATCATCAAAGGTTCTATCAAGATCAATCACCGCATCAGCAAAACTCCAAGTGATTCCATCCTGGCGTATGGTTATGGTGGCATCTGGCTTACGGATGCAGAGATGAAAAGCTGGAAAGACTTTAACAAGGGATTACCCAAGAACGTGGATGGCAGGAATATCCGCAACATCGTGCAGACAAAAAACGGAGAAATCTGGTGCGCAGCCATGATGGACGTATATCGCTTCGATGGAAAGGAATGGAAGATGTTTCCGCTCGCAGATAATGAAGAGCGTATCGCTGATATTACATTGACCAAAGACAGCACAAGCATCATCGCCATGACCCGTTCTGCCGTTTATGAAATATCCGGAAAGAAGACGGATGCAGCCAACGAAAAGAGGGATGCTATCAGCGAAAAGGCGAATGTTACCCGCAAAATCATCGGTCAACCGGAAGGTTTTATTCCGGAAGTTACCCTTTTCAAGACCGTTTGGAACCTGCATAGCGGTGCTTTCTTCGGATTAGCCGGAAGATTGGTGGTGGATGCCATCGCCATCGTACTTATCATCCTTTCGATAACGGGCATCATCCTTTTCATTCTTCCTTACCGTATCCGCCGACAGAAGAGATTACAGGCAAGAGAAAGAATGATGAAGCTTGGCAAACAGATGGTTTTCAATGCCAAATGGCATAACAAGCTGGGATATGCCACCATCATCCTTACGCTCTGGCTAGCGATAACAGGAATGTGTCTCCGACCACCTTTGATGATACCTCTGGCAATGAACAAAACCACGGAAAAGGTGAAGGATGGGAATGTTTGGCACGATAAGCTTCGCGCTATCCGTTGGGATGCAGCAGAGGGCAACTGGCTTGTTTCTACCTCAGAAGGTTTTCTGCGAGTAGATGAGCATTTCTGCCAGAAGCCGGTTTTATTGGATAAGAAGCAATCGCCAAAGATAAGTCCGATGGGCGTAAATGTTTTCGAAAGCGATGGCAAGGGTGGTTGGCTGATAGGATCATTCAGCGGCATGTTCCGTTGGAATCCGGAAAAGAATCTGATTGTGGATTATTTCACAGGGAAAGCCAACCAAGGAAAATCGATGATTCCGATTTCCAGTTCTTTGGTCAGCGGTTATTCCAAGGACTTCTTTGGAGGAAAAGAAGTGATTTTCGATTATAGCAAAGGGGCGAACTTAGGTGAAACAGCATCTACCCCAGAGTTGCTTTCAGCCACCCCAATGTCGCTTTGGAATGTGGCATTAGAACTCCATGTGGGTAGATGCTATTCTCCATTCTTAGGACCTCTTTCCGACCTTTTCGTCTTCATCTCCGGCTTGCTGATTACGCTGGTTTTGCTTTCCGGCTATATCATTCTGCATCGGAGAAAGAAGAAGAGCCCCAAACTTCCTCGGAAATCTCTCTCATCAGATCTATCTTTGCCCACTGCTCAGCATCGGTCAGTTTATTACCAATCTCGCAAGAGGCGAAGCCACATTGAGGACTGAGACTGAGCCGATCGAGGGGGATATATCTGGCTGCTTCTCGGATGCGGGCGATGACCGTAGCCTTATCTTCCAACACCGGAGATTTGGAGGTTACCAGACCCAGCACTACCTTCTTGCCATCTGCCACATACTTCAACGGCTCGAAACCACCCGAACGCTCATCGTCATACTCCAGATAGAAGGTATCTACCTCCTCATGAGCGAAGAGATAAGGAGCCACGGCATCGTAGGCACCTTTGGTGGCATAGCAGGAATGATAATTGCCACGGCATACGTGGGTGTTGATGGTCAACCCCTCAGGTTTGCCCTCGATGGCAAGGTTGTTCACCTTCAGATATTGCAGGGCTTCCTGCTCAAGGGTGAAACCTGTGCCCACCTTAGCCTTCCAGTAATCGCTATCCACAATCATTCCCCAGGTGCAGTCATCCAGCTGGACGGTGCGGCAACCGGCTGCATAAATCTCCTGGAAGAAGGTGCGGTAAGCCTGAGCAATATCCTCAATCAACTGGGTAGTGTTAGGATAGAACTTGCGGGTGTTCTCGGCATTCTTGCCACGGAACAGTTCGGCAAGAAACTGTGCAGGAGCAGGAACCGTCTGCTTTGCCTCGAAGATATATTCGCCATTGGCATCCAACTCCTCAAACTGCTTTACAAAGAGGAAATCCTTGATAAAAGGATGATTCTCGCCGGTAATCTTGCCGGTCAGTTGGATAGAGCCCTTGGTTGTCTCCTCGCCATGAAACTGGTAGCCATGCTCCAGTTCGATATGCTCCACGCCATTGAATCCCCACATAAAGTCGAGATGCCAATAGCTGCGGCGGAACTCGCCATCAGTGATATAAGGCAGGCGATGCGCCTTCTGCTGACTGATGACCTCAGTAATCAGCCGGTCTTCTACGGCGCGAAGGTCGGTGGCAGAAATCTGTCCATCAACAAACTTAGCTCTCGCTTCCTTCAACTCTGCAGGGCGCAAATAGCTGCCCACTGCCTCAAAATGTATATTTCTTACGTTGCTCATATTTTTATCTCCTTATTATTATTTGATGTGAATGACTCTTTATCCTGTCATTACCGATGAATGACGCTTTGCATCCGGAATTGCGGGTGCAAAGGTAAGAAGAAGAATTTTATTTGCCAAATATTCTCCGTAATTCAGAAAAATATACTATCTTTGCAGCGAATTAAGCAAATCTGCAGAATATTATTCTGTAAGAATCAGTAAAAACAGAAATAAAGGAACAATGACAACAGAAGAAAAACTTGATGAAACAGACATCAGAATACTGAAGTTACTGCAGCAGAACTCCCGACTCACCGTGAAGGAACTTGCCGCAAGAGTACACCTCTCCCCTTCACCCACCTTCGAGCGGCAGAAGCGGCTGGAACGTGAGGGATACATCCAGCGATATGGAGCCATCGTAGACCATCACAAGTTGGGGCACAACGTAATCGTGCTCTGCAATATCCGGCTCAAGCAGCACACCCACGATTTGATTCAGCAATTCATGGATACCGTGCAGGCCATCGACCAGATAACGGAGTGCTACAACACCACCGGCGATTATGACTTCCAGATCAAGGTATATGCCCGGGATATGAAAGCCTATCAGGACTTTATGCTCAACACGCTGGGAAACATCGACTGCATAGGAAGTCTGCACAGCATCATCGTGATTGGTGAAATCAAGGATTCGCATTATATACCCGTAGCAAAATAAGGAGAAACGTGATGAAAGCAAAAAATATATTGATGATATGCCTGTTTATTTCCGGACTTTTCTGCCTTCCATCTAAGGCACAGCAGCCTGGAGAAAACGTCAGTTCTCAAACCATCAGAAAACTGGGCGAGAAGCATTTCTTCTCCATCTCCACTATTCCTGATGATATCTTCCGCCTGATGCAGGGCAAGACATACAAGAAGAACTGTACCGTGGCAAGAAGCGAACTGAGATACATAAGATGCCTGCACGTAGACAAGGACGGCAGAAACATCGTAGGAGAAATGGTGGTGAACAAGGCGATAGCCACAGATGTGCTCGATATTCTGAAAAAGCTATACGAGGCAAAATATCCGATAGAGCGGATGAGACTCATTGACTACTGGGATGCCGACGACGAAAGGGCGATGAGAGCCAACAACTCCTCCAGCTTCAACTTCCGCTTCATCTCACATACCCATACGGTATCGAAGCACGGAAGGGGACTGGCCGTAGACATCAACACCCTCTACAATCCTTACCACAAACGGCTGAAGAACGGCAAGGAAGTGGTGGAGCCTGCCACCGCCCGCCCCTATCTGGACCGCAGCAAGAACCACGCTTATATGATTAAGAAAGGCGACCTCTGCTACCGGCTTTTCAAGGCAAAAGGATTCCGATGGGGAGGTGACTGGAAACACAGCAAAGATTACCAGCACTTCGAAAAATAGAAATGCAGGAAAGAACAGCCAGCAAGGAAAGGACATAAAAAAAGACTATGCCTATGTTACATCATTTCTTTAGTAACTATGGCATAGTCTTTTATTATCCTAACGATCTTTTTTATATGTAACACTAATTTAATTCACCTGTTACAGCCTTTTTATAATACATTGTAACTAGCTGTACCAGACAGAATTATATTCTCTACGTTCATCGTCCTCATTATAGAGGTTCTCATATTCAAGGTTCATAGCCTCGAATGATTCCAGTGTCTGTTTCATGATAACTCCTCCTCTATTTATTAAGTTCAACTTTTAATATGGCAAAATTACTAAAAAAACAGATTTCTGATGTCAATATTTCAGAAAACTTTTGTATTTTTGCACCATCTCTGCACATCAGGGGCAAAAAGTGCAAAAAAGACAGCTCTGTTCAAGAGCCATGCAAGATAAAAAACAAGAAACAAGATGAAGATATTACATACTTTACGACTCGACAGAATGAAGTGGCGCCACTGGGTACTGCTGCTGTTGCTCATCCTCGTCACCCTTACCAAGATGATTCCTCTCTGGGGAGTTATCTACACCTACCGTGTTTATCCCGTTATCGGCACCCTTCTCTCGCCCATCTCGGGCATCTTTCCCTTTGCCGTGGGTGATATTTTCATAGCTCTCAGCATCGCCTGGGTCGTCCTCTATCCTATCTACGAGATGGGATTACGGAAGAAACTCGCCCGTCGATTTATCTTTCTTGCTGCCAAGAGCGGCGGCTATCCGAAGAAAAAGGTGGTCTTCGGGAGGGTAATTGAATATCTGCTGTGGGTATATGTATGGTTTTATGCTGCTTGGGGACTGAACTATTCGCAGCCCGTTATCTATTATAGAGTAGGCATGCAGCCTGCTGAGGTTTCGAAAGAGAAGTTCAGGAAATTTGCCTACCAGTATGCTGACAGCCTCAACCTTTTGAGTGAAGAACGGAGAGGGAAGAGTGAAAAATTCAATTGTATTGTGGATGATAAACTGAAGAATCGGGTGCGGAATGCGGTTCTGAAGGAATATAACAAGATAGGCTATCGGGAGGGCATCAATCCGCCTTTCAACCAGCATCCACATGCCAAGACGATGGTGTTCACGCCCCTCAGTTCGATGTCGGGTGTAACCGGCAGCATGGGACCGTTCTTCTGCGAATTTACGCTGAACGGCGATATTCTTGCACACGATTATCCGGCTACCTATGCCCATGAGTTTGCTCATTTTCTGGGCATTGCTAACGAAGGAGAGGCGAATTTCTACAGTTATCTCGTCTGTACGGCATCACAGGATAAGGCGGTGAAATTCAGCGGATATTACCACATTCTGCCCCATGTATTATATAATGTATTCGACATCCTCGGCGAAAAGGAAGGTGAGAAATATCTGAAACATATCCGTCCAGAGATAATCAGGCTGCTGAAAAGCGACCGCCAATACTGGCAGGGCAAAAGATGCAAGGCACTGGATGCCGCCCAGGATTTCTTCTTCGAACTCTATCTGAGAGGCAACCATGTAGAAGGCGGCAGAAAGAGCTATGCCGGCGTCATCGGTCTGATTCTGGCTTGGGAGAACAAGCAGGAAAAATCTCTTAAGAAAAGATGATAGAAATAATTACATGAGAAAGAAAAGACGATTGGCGCACGCTCCTGCACCAATCGTCGTTCGCATATATTTGAATATAGAAAGTAATCTTTTTTCCTTGTATAAGAGGACTAATATATTATTACGCTAAACATTTCTGCCGTTTTTTACTTCTGCTGTGCAGGTCCATGCATTCTTCTCGGACCTGGTCTTCCATCCTTACCCATTCCCTTGCGCGGACCTTTCTGGGCAAAGCGCTTCATCATCTGTCGCTCCAGTTCGTAAACACGCTGTATCTGCTGCTGAGTCAGGAACTGAGAATACTTCTTGTAGTATTTCTGACGGATGTTGAGAATCTTCTCGCTCATCTCGAAACGCTGCTTGATTTCCTGTTCGGTCTGAGCATCCGTCTTTACTTCGCCTTTCTTATGATGAGGGCGAGGACCTAAAGCCCAAACCTCTTTCTGATAATCAGTATAGGTCTCGATAAACTTAGCGTTGGTCTTTTCATCAAGCCCCAAATTACGAGAGATGTACTGAGCCTGCTTTTCTGCCAACTGTTCACGACTGAGGCGCTGCTTCTGGTTAGGCGCCTGTGCACATACACTTGCAGTAACTGTCATCATGGCGATGACCATCATTAAAATACCAAAAAATCGTTTCATAACTCTATCATTTTAAAATATTATTGAATCCGTTTAATTGTTGAGGAACACATCCTCCTGATATACAGAGAGAAGATAAGCCTGATCGGCAGAAGACAGCTGTGCGAAAGCCTGATCTACCTCCTGTATTCCGTTATTCACCTGTGAAGGTTGAGAAGAAGAGGCTGAGAAATCGATGTTGAGTACCAGGAGTACTGCCACCGATGCAGCCACAGCTATTGCAGCCGTCCAGATCACCTTCATCAGAGGTCGTTTCTTCGGCTGTATCCTGACAGGTGCCGGTTTGTCGTTCTTCACCTGCTCCAGGATATTGGCTTCCATCTCCTTGAAGAATCCTTCTGGCGTAGAATAAGGCATCCGCTTACCCACCTTGCCGAAGTCAAACTTCCCGGTTTTGTTGAAATCAAAATTTGTATCCATATTCTTTTCCATTTTGAATAACCATTAAAAACTCACAGAACTCTCACTTAACCGTTCGAATTCATGTACTTGATAATTTTCTCTTTGGCAACATGATAGCTTGCCTTGATACTGGTTGGTGTGGAATCCGCAACCTTCGCTATTTCATCAAACCCGAGTTCATCGTAATACCGAAGGTTGAATGCCAGCTGCTGCTTGGGCGGCAGCGAGAGAATCGCCTTCTGCAGTTTCACCGCCACCTTATCATCAAATTCGATATAATCATCACCTTGAATCAGGTTGACACCTGTGGTTTCCGATTCTATGGAAACAACTTCCTGTCTCCGTTTGCTGATAATCCTAAGAGCCTCATTCGTGGCTATGCGATAAATCCAGCTTCTCAGAGAGCAATCGCCCCGATAGTTGCCGAACGAGCGATAGATTCTCACGAAGGTTTCCTGCGAGGCATCCTGTGCATCATCATGCGAAACCACCAGTCGGCGAATATGCCAGTAAACCGGTTCCTGATACTTCATCATCAGCATTCTGAATCCGTTCTCCGGGCATTCCTTCAGCGTATCCACTATGCCATTGTCATTTATACTCATATTCGTTTATTTTCATGAACGTTACGATTATATGACCATCCAAAATGGAAAAAGTAAAAAAGCGGGATACATTTTTTTCGATACCAGCTTAATTTTTACATCATTTTCTTCTTTTAAGAGAATATAGAAGAGAAAAAAGGAGCTATTTCTCCGGTTTCTCAAAGAAAAAGTATATATTTGCAATCGAATTGCGGATATCAAAAAGATATATCGATATGAAGAAAGAAAAGAATTTTTCAGACACTGATTTTTCGAAGAAGAAGGCATTAGAATGCTTATCGGATGATGAGATTCTGCAGGGCTTCAAGGATGCCGATGCCAGAATCGTGAGGGAGTATTACTACGGATACTGCCGGGTGGCTTATTGCATCTACGATAAGCGATATGACCTGCAGCACAAACCGGGCATGGACTTCTTCTCGCTGGCCCACGAATATTATCTCTATCTCTGCGAACACGACTTCAAGCCGCTGGAAGACCGGAAGCCGAGCATGTCGCTCAAAACCTGGATGGTGAATGGTTTCCGCTTCCTGCTGCTGGATAAGCTGAAGGAGGTGGTAAAGGAGCATCGCTTCGAGAGTTTCGAAGCACGGCAGGAAAGCCGCAAGATGCAGTTTGACGTGACCGACAACCAGTTTGAGCACGATCTTTACCAGACGATAGAAGACATAGGCAATTTCTATTATGGCAGAGACAGCAAGAACAGCATCATTCTGAAGATGCTCTATATAGAGGGATTCCGGGGCAAGGACGTAGCCGCTCAGTTGGGCATATCCCATTCAGCCGTCACCCAGCGTTGCCAGAAGATGATGCACGATGTGGTGATTCCTTATTTCAAGAGATACTTCGATGCATCGGAATACGGAAGCTACCTGTCGTTCGCGGAGGAAGACACATGTATCGAAAGTGCTCCGAAGATGTCGATGCCGAGTATGATGTCTTCGAGAATGTACTGCGAGGAAGCAGCTGAAGATAATAACATATTTAATAATAGCAATATGGAAGATAAGAAGAAGGGAAGAATCACTCCTAGCTGGATTGATTCATTAAAGGAGAACGAGATTTTTGTGTTTGGCAGCAATCTGGCTGGCATGCATGGTGGCGGTGCAGCCCGCATAGCCCGATTACATTTCGGTGCCGTCATGGGCAAGGGTGTTGGTTTGCAAGGCCAGAGTTACGCCATCCCAACGATGCAGGGCGGCGTAGAAACCATCCGTCCATACGTGGATGATTTCATCGCCTATGCCAAGCATCATCAAGAGCTTCATTTCCTGGTAACCCCAATAGGTTGCGGCATCGCCGGCTTCGAAGCCGAAGACATCGCCCCATTGTTCGAGAAGGCAAAGGAGATGAAGAACATCAGCCTTCCGGAGAGCTTCTGGGAGGTGATAGAGTAAAGCATCGGAAAATAATCAGCTTATGTTAGGAGCAATGATAGGAGATATTGCTGGCTCAAAATATGAGTTCAACAATACGTTTGATTATGATTTCGAGATGTTCGGCGAAGGATGCGACTTCACCGATGATACCATCTGTACGGTGGCGATAGCTGATGCGATACTGAACGGACGAAGCTATCAGGAAAGCCTGCTGGATTGGTGCCGCCGCTATCCTTCTCCAAAAGGAGCATATGGCGGAAGATTCGCAGGGTGGATTCGTTCTCTTGATCCGCAGCCATACAATAGTTTTGGCAATGGTTCGGCAATGCGAGTATCGCCAGTGGCTTGGCTATTCGATGACCTGTCGCAGGTGTTGGAAGAGGCAGAGAAAACGGCTCTTCCTACTCATAACCATCCCGAAGGAATCAAGGGAGCCAAAGCCGTGTCTCATGCCATCTGGCATTTCCGCAAGAGCAGATTCTCAGAAGAATCTAAGGAGTGTAAAGATAAGAATTCTAAAGAATCTGATGATAAGGCAATGAAAGCCTTCAAGGATATCGCCCGCAGCTATTACGATGATTTCGATACGCGAGATTATCCGAAAGGCAAGTTCGATGAAACTTGCATGGATGCCGTGCCATTATCTTTCTATCTCCTCTCGCAAGCCTCATCCTTCGAAGATGCTATCCGCCTAGCCATATCTCATGGCGGCGATAGCGATACCATCGGAGCCATCGTCGGCTCCATCGCCGAAGCCCGATTTGGCATTCCGCTAGAAATGAAAGAGAAGACTATCAGTTATCTGCCGGATGATATGAAAGAAGTATTGAAACAATTTGCTGAAAATGCGAAATAAAGCCCAAATAATTTGGTATTATCGAAGAAAAACCGTATTTTTTTTGCGGCAATTAAAACAAGTAAATATGACGAATCATGATTTTTGGATGTCCATCAGTGACATAATCAATGAAGGATTTACATCTGAAGGTCTAGCAAAATTAGATGATTATGCAGAACAATTCAGTACTGGAAAGATCTTATATAAACGATTTTCACCGTCAGAGCAGCTTGGCTGCGTTAAAGGGGGAACAATACATGTTATTGCATCCTTACTCGCGGGAGCAGAAGTTGGCACAGATCAACTCACTGCGCCAGAACACAGTTTCAAAAGAGAACAGCAACTTGGAAAGGTCCAAGAAAAACGCATAGAAAGCTGGGCTAAAAAGACAGGATGCTGGGTAGATGACACTAGCGTATACAACCAAACCTTGGGCGATAAATTAGCGCAAGGCGGTGAAGCCATTGTATATGATAACGGTAATTCTGTACTAAAAGTAATCGGCCTTGACTATTTCATACAGCCAATTTTTGCTTTGGACAGAATTTCGTTACACAATGCTTACTTTGAACAAACCAAGATGTTTGTATTGGGATTCGGTAGAAACTCTATGGGTGACTTTATGATTATTGTTACCCAAACTTTCTTTCAAGGTAGCCAAATGACCGAAGAAGACATTGCAAGAATGGCTATATAGGCTATGATTAAAGAATTCAAGAAGAGAGGATTGATATGATAAGAACAAGGTGTTGTCACTAGGCTCAGCAAAGCTGCTGACTGCAGTCAGCAGACCTGCCGACTAGGCTCGGCAGACCTGCTGAGCCTAGTGGCAACTGCTGAGAAGGTATCTCCTTGAACCCGAGGAGTAATGTCTTTTAACTCACGAAGACGCTTGCATCAACCTATAGAGTTGACTCCTTTATCCCATCGAGCCGACTCCGTCATCCAGTAGAACCAACTCATTCTGCTAAATCAACCCTATCTACAACCTTCTCCAGGCAGTTAATCATTTTGATACTGCTTATCAGAAATCGTGGTCCCAATAAAAGTGTCTGCGATGCTGACGGACTATAAAGTCGATATTACATGTAAATGAATCCCAATAAGAACTAGAATTTCAATAAGCCTAATTATGAGGGCTTAAATTACGTCATGCCTGATTAAAAACTTACTTGAGAGTAGGCAGAACGTCTTGGAAACTGCGTCGGGATGTAGCAGACAGTACGTCGGGACGTATCCATTATTACGTCGGGACGTATCAGATGCTACGTCGGGACGTAATTTCTTCTACGTCGTCAGTCAAAATTGCAAAAAAGCGATTGAAAACGCTCAGCATTGAACCTGGGAAAAGGTCTTTTTGTTCAATGCTTTCTTATTTTTAGCCCCAAAATTCCTCTAAAACACCTATATTTCGCTGATTTTATGGCAATATATGGCAGATTATGGCAATTCAAAAAGCTATTGCCATACCAATATATTCTTATAATCAAACAGTTATAGAGCAGTATGGCAATATGGCAATTCTTGAAAGAAAAACAATTATAATACAGCAGATAGAAAAACACTAATCCTTTTCAATATTCCATCTGTTGCAAAAACAAAAAGGGTGCGCCATTGCCTTATGACACACCCCTCATATTATAATTTAGTTTACTCGCTTGCAGGTTATTCTCTGCTTATACTGACTTCCTTTATTTCTCCTCAAAATAACTGCCCGCTTCCATCTTGCAATCCATCGCACGGCACTTGTTGTAGCGCTCTCGGGCTCTGTTTTCTCTTGCAAACATCGCCTTGGTGCCAGCCTCATCTTCTGAAAACTGCAGGTGGTTGTCGATGCCCATACCTTGAGCAATGTTCTCCACATCAAGATCATCGGTGCCGATAAAGGTAAAGGTCCAGTTCTGCTTCTTCAGTTTCTCTATGAGGTTCTTGATCATCTTCAGATCATACTCCTCGCTGCAGTTCTCCTCACCATCTGTAATGATGGTTACCAATACGCTGTCATCCTCGGTGGTCAAGGCGTTGATCTTGGCGATGCCCATGCCGATGGCATCGTAAAGAGGGGTACCGCCACATGGGTTGTAATCCCTTGATTTCAAAGGCTTAATATGATGAGCAGACACATTATCATAGAACAGATTTTTGTGGGTGCTGTCGAAGGTGATGAGCGTAACCCGCTGCTCCAAGTCCTTATGCGTCTTCTGCATTTTCTGAATCGTGGTCAGGGTCTCGTTAATACCCACCAGTGCCTGGTACTCGATAATACTCATGCTGCCACTCTCATCTACTACCAAAAGATTGAATACTCGTTTCATAACTTGTTTCTCCTATTTATTTTAATTGTTCAACATATTTCTATTTCATATTCTGATTCATCAAGAAGAGGGAACTTTCCTGCTTCTTGATTGCTTCTTTATCCCTTAAAAGAAAAAAAGAGGGAAAAATTAAGAAAAGGTACATAAAAAACTTGCTTGTATCGTTATTTTTTGTAATTTTGCAGAAAATAAGGAATAAGCGTATGAACAATATGAAATATCCGATAGGCATACAGAGCTTTGAGAAAATCATCACAGAAGGATATCTTTATATAGATAAGACTCAGATGATTTATGATATGGTAGAAAACGGCAAGATTTACTTTCTGAGTCGTCCCAGACGATTTGGGAAGTCACTTCTCGTATCTACTCTGGAATGCTATTTCCAAGGAAGAAAAGAACTGTTCAAGGGCTTAGCCATTGATAACCTGGAAACCGACTGGAAACAATATGCGGTATTTCACCTTGATTTCAACGGCAAGGACTTTACACAAGCAGGTCAGTTGGAGAATACGCTGATTGATTTCGTAGAATCGCAGGAAGCCATCTACGGCAAAGCTCCCTTTGCTTCCACCCTCGGCGACAGATTCATTGGCGTTCTGAGAAATGCCCACGAAAAAACAGGACTTCGCGCCGTTGTCCTTATTGATGAATACGACAAGCCTCTGCTAGACGTATTGGATTCTACACTGAAAACAACCGATGCAGATGGCAACGAGCGGCTATTGGAAGATAGGCATCGGGAAATTCTGAAAGGTTTCTACAGTGTATTCAAGGCTGCCGATAAAGACCTGCAATTCGTTCTGCTTACAGGAGTTACCAAATTTTCGCAAGTAAGCGTATTCAGCGGTTTCAACCAACCCGAAGACATCAGCCTTTCTGCCCACTTCGATACGCTTCTCGGCATCACTGAAGACGAGTTGCGCTCTACCTTTTCACAGCAAATCGCAGAAATGGCTGAGGAATATGATGTTACAAAGGAAGAAATACTGATAAAACTGAAACGCCAGTTTGACGGCTACCATTTCAGTCGCAGGATGCGAGGCGTATATAATCCTTTCAGCATCTTGCGTGCCTTCAAGGAAATGCTCATCGACGACTATTGGTTCCAAACGGGTTCACCCAGCTATCTGGTTCGCCTGCTAGCTCATAGCGATGAAAACATCAACGAACTGGTGGGAAAATATTATCCTACCAAGGATTTCGACGACTATAAGGCAACCATAGAACGCCCTTTGCCAATGATATATCAAAGCGGATATCTGACCATCAAGGGTTGGTCAAGGAATACCAATTCCTATCTGTTGGATTTTCCGAACGATGAAGTGAGAAGGGGATTCATCAGTTTGCTGGCAGCAGATTATCTGAAGCCAAAGGTTTCACCTGACTCCTGGGTTCTACAGGTAATCGAAGCATTGGGAAAGGGAGAGTGCGAAAAGTTGCATCAACTGATGGTTTCTTTCTTCGCCAGTATCCCTTATTCACAGCGAAGAAAAGATGATGAACGTGAGAAGGAGCGTTATTTCCAATATACGTTCTATCTGGTATTGAGGATGATCAGCTCCTATACCATCTTCATTGAAAAAGAACAGAGCGAAGGAAGAGTAGACTGCATCATAGAAACTCCTCTATACATATATATATTTGAGTTTAAGAGGGATGGATGCGCAAGAGAAGCACTCCTGCAAATAGAAAATATGGGATATGCACGGGAATATTTATCAGATAAGAGAAAGATATTCAAGATAGGATGCAGTTTCTCATCAAAAACAGGAACAATAGATGATTGGGGAGAGAACTGACTCTCTCTCCCCAATCGCATTTAACAAATTAGGTCAGTTCATATATTATATAAGGAGATGAAAGAAGTATTAATAGTAAGCATTGGCAGCTTCTTCGGAGGCGGCATGAGATATTGGATTTCAAAGATGGTGCAATCCTGCACGGTGATTGCCTTTCCGTTCGGAACGATGGCGGTGAATGTGGCGGGATGCCTCATCATCGGGTTTCTCTCGGGATTGAACTGGCGGGAAGGGGGATGGATGTCGCCATCTGCCAAACTGCTGCTCACCACGGGATTCTGCGGAGGATTCACTACCTTCTCTACCTTTATGAACGAGGGAGCAGGACTGATGAAAGAAGAGAATTACCTCTATATGATACTCTATCTCTTCGGAAGTCTGGCGCTAGGACTTATCGCCGTTCTCGCCGGACACTATCTGGCGAAGATTATCGCATAAAAGACTTCGGAGAACAGAAAGAAGAAGAGCCCGGATTATCACATAAAATACTGAAGATAGTATTCCATCAAATGAAGAAACGATGAAAATACTATCTTTTTTATTATTTTATATTTCCAAAATGCCTTAATTACGAAATTTATTCGTAAATTTGCAGAAATAATCTGCATTCGACAATTTGAAAGCAAGCTTTCATCATGCTCGTTTGCTTAATTTTTGCACCAATGAATACATTAGATACAAACAATATAAAATGGAGCGAGAATGTAATTATCGCTGATGCCGACTATATCGACCGAGTGGCTTTCGACCTGATAGTCAACTTCGAAAGAATGATTAACCGTCGCATCCAACCAGCCGATATGTCACAATGGGCAGTCTGCATTGCCCTTGACGGAGGTCTGAGAGAGGGCGAGCACGAGACACAGGTTGTGCTTATCCACGACAAACAGTCGATGGCGATGAAGAACTTCCGCCCTGCCAACTATGAGAAGGATCTGAACGCTCAGGCTTTCAAGGATGACAAGCTCGGAGAATTCATCATCTCTTCTTATCCTACAGAGGAGAAGATGGTAGGCAAGGATGACTTCCTCGTAGATGTGGCACGCACCGTATGCAACGCCAAGGAGGTGAAGCGAGTGATGGTAATCCCAAATTCTGAGGATGGAGATGCTTACGACCGACTCCGCGAGATACTCCGCAAGGTAGATGACGACGACAAGCGCATCACCCTCTTTGCCATGCAGCCCATGCCAGGCGGCAACTTCAGACAGGAGATTCTCGGTTATTCGCTCATGAATGCCCTGGGGATTTCGGCAAATGAGATAAAATAAACATTAAACACTTAACATTAAAGATAAAAAATGAGTAGAGTACTTATGATTGGCGCAGGTGGCGTGGCTACCGTGGCTGCCTTCAAAATCGTCCAGAACCAGGACGTTTTCACCGAGTTTATGATTGCTAGTCGTCGCAAGGAAAAATGCGACAAGCTGGTTAAGGATATCCACGCCAAGGGCTACAAGATGGATATTCAGACAGCTGAGGTGGATGCCGACGACGTTGAGCAGTTGAAGGCTCTCTTCAGTAGCTATAAGCCTGAGCTTGTCATCAACCTCGCTTTGCCTTACCAGGATCTCACCATTATGGATGCCTGTCTGGCTTGCGGCTGCAACTACATGGATACCGCTAACTATGAGCCTAAGGACGAGGCTCACTTCGAGTACTCATGGCAGTGGGCATACAAGGATAAGTTCGAACAGGCTGGTCTCTGCGCTATCCTCGGCTGCGGCTTCGACCCAGGTGTATCTGGCATCTTCACCGCTTATGCAGCCAAGCATCACTTCGATGAGATTGAGGTGCTCGACATCGTGGATTGCAACGCCGGTAACCATCACAAGGCTTTCGCAACCAACTTCAACCCAGAAATCAATATCCGCGAAATTACCCAGAAGGGACTCTGGTATAAGGATGGCGAATGGATTGAAACCGACCCTCTCTCTATCCACAAGCCTCTCACCTACCCTAACATCGGTCCTCGCGAGAGCTATCTGATGCACCACGAGGAGTTGGAGAGCCTAGTGAAGAACTACCCTACCATCAAGGAGGCACGCTTCTGGATGACCTTCGGTCAGCAGTATCTCACTTACCTCGACTGCATTCAGAACCTCGGTATGAGCCGCATCGACGAAATCGAGTATGAGGCTCCATTGGCAGACGGTTCTGGCAAGACTGCCAAGGTGAAGATTGTTCCATTGCAGTTCCTCAAGGCCGTATTGCCTAACCCACAGGATCTCGGCGAGAACTATGATGGCGAAACATCTATCGGTTGCCGCATCCGTGGTAAGAAGGATGGCAAGGAGCGCACCTATTACGTTTATAACAACTGCAAGCACCAGGAGGCTTACAACGAAACCGGTATGCAGGGCGTAAGCTACACCACTGGTGTGCCAGCCATGATTGGTGCCATGATGTTCCTCAAGGGTATCTGGAAGAAGCCAGGCGTTTGGAACGTAGAGGAGTTCGACCCAGATCCATTCATGGAGCAGTTGAACAAGCAGGGATTGCCATGGCACGAGGTGTTTGATGGCGATTTGGAAATCGACTAAACTTTAAATTAAAATAAGAATATGGCAAAAGAAATGCAAGAGGGAAAATTGAATCCCAATGAAGGCAAGCTGAAAGCTCTTCAGGCAGCCATGGCTAAGATAGAAAAGGACTTCGGTAAGGGCTCTATCATGAAACTCGGAGATGAGCACGTTGAGAACATCGAAGTTATCCCTACAGGCAGTATCGCTCTCGACAATGCACTGGGCGTAGGCGGTTATCCTAAGGGACGTATCATCGAAATTTACGGTCCGGAATCTTCTGGTAAGACAACATTGGCTATCCATGCCATCGCAGAGGCTCAGAAGGCTGGCGGTATCGCTGCTTTCATTGATGCAGAGCACGCTTTCGACCGTTTCTATGCGGCTAAATTGGGCGTTGATGTTGATAACTTGTGGATTTCACAACCAGATAATGGTGAGCAGGCATTGCAGATTGCAGACCAGCTGATCAGTTCTGCTGCTGTAGACATCGTAGTTGTTGACTCTGTAGCCGCCTTGACTCCTAAGAAGGAAATCGAAGGCGATATGGGTGACAATGTGGTAGGTCTTCAGGCTCGACTGATGAGTCAGGCTCTCCGCAAGCTAACTTCTACCATCAGCAAGACCAACACTACCTGCATCTTCATCAACCAGTTGCGCGAGAAGATTGGTGTTATGTTCGGTAACCCAGAGACAACCACCGGTGGTAATGCATTGAAGTTCTATGCATCAGTGCGTTTGGATATCCGCAAAGCTACAGCCATCAAGGATGGCGATGAGGTAGTAGGTAATCTGGTTCGCGTGAAGGTTGTGAAGAACAAGGTGGCTCCTCCTTTCCGCAAGGCTGAGTTCGACATCATGTTTGGCGAAGGCATCAGCCGTGCCGGCGAGGTATTCGGTCTGGCTGTAGCCAACAATATCATCGAAAAGAGCGGCAGCTGGTATAGCTATGGCGGTTCTAAACTCGGACAGGGTGCCGATGCCTGCAAGGCATTGCTCAAGGATAACCCTGAACTTCTCGATGAACTGGAAGCTAAGGTTCGCGAAGCACTTGCTGCTAAGGAACAGAAATAAAGCCAGATAAGGTTTCACACCTTATTATATATAGGAGCTTTATCTGAAAAGAAAGATTTCTCAATCATATTACAGGAATCAAGATAGGGAGAATGCGACATTTTATCGCCTCACATATCTTGATTCCTTTTATTTTGTCAGCATTATCTGACACCTTGTCAGCTACTTTAAGTCTTACAATCCCTTGGCACATGCTTTGTTATGACGAAAAGCGTGAACGCTGAATAGAGAGGTTCCCGACAGATGCATATCTTCGGCAGACTTCCATTAGCCAGCAGTTCATGAGATAAATAACATATTAATAACGATAAAAATAAAAAAAAGATATAATTATGGGAAAAGTAATTGGAATTGACTTGGGTACCACAAACAGTTGTGTTGCCGTTTTCGAAGGTAGCGAACCAGTTGTAATCGCTAACAGTGAAGGTAAGCGTACTACTCCATCAGTAGTAGGTTTCGTTAAGGATGGTGACCGCAAGGTAGGTGATCCTGCTAAGCGTCAGGCCATCACAAACCCTAAGAACACAGTATATTCTATCAAGCGTTTCATGGGTGAGACATACGCTCAGAGCCAGAAAGAGGCTGAGGCAATGCCTTACACAGTAGTAAACGAGGGTGGTTATCCACGTGTTGAAATCGAGGGTCGTAAGTATACTCCACAGGAGATTTCTGCAATGGTTCTCCAGAAGATGAAGAAGACTGCAGAGGATTATCTCGGTCAGGAGGTTACAGATGCAGTAATCACAGTTCCTGCTTACTTCTCTGACTCTCAGCGTCAGGCAACTAAGGAGGCAGGTCAGATTGCAGGTTTGAACGTTCAGCGTATCGTAAATGAGCCTACAGCCGCAGCTTTGGCTTACGGTGTTGACAAGGCTAACAAGGATATGAAGATTGCCGTATTCGACTTGGGTGGTGGTACATTCGATATCTCTATCCTGGAGTTCGGTGGCGGCGTATTCGAGGTACTTTCTACCAATGGTGATACTCACCTGGGTGGTGATGACTTCGACCAGGTAATCATCAACTGGTTGGCTGATGGCTTCAAGGCAGAGGAAGGCGTAGATCTCCGCAAGGACCCTATGGCTATGCAGCGTTTGAAGGAGGCTGCTGAGAAGGCTAAGATTGAGTTGTCAAGCTCTACATCTACCGAAATCAACTTGCCATACATCACAGCCGTTGACGGTATGCCAAAGCACTTGGTTAAGACTTTGACCCGTGCACAGTTCGAGCAGTTGGCTCACAACCTGATTCAGGCTTGCTTGGTACCTTGCCAGAATGCCGTTCGTGACGCTAAGCTCTCTACATCAGATATCGACGAGGTTATCCTGGTTGGTGGTTCAAGCCGTATCCCAGCCGTTCAGACACTCGTTAAGAACTACTTCGGCAAGGAGCCTTCTAAGGGTGTTAACCCAGATGAGGTTGTTGCTGTAGGTGCAGCTATCCAGGGTGCCATCCTGAACAAGGAAGAGGGTGTTGGTGACATCGTATTGCTCGACGTTACTCCATTGACTCTCGGTATCGAGACTATGGGTGGTGTGATGACTAAGCTCATCGATGCCAATACAACTATCCCTTGCAAGAAGAGCGAGGTATTCTCTACAGCAGCTGATAACCAGACAGAGGTTACCATCCACGTATTGCAGGGTGAGCGCCCAATGGCAGCTCAGAACAAGAGCATCGGCCAGTTCAACCTGACAGGTATCGCTCCAGCTCGTCGTGGTGTTCCTCAGATTGAGGTTACCTTCGATATCGATGCCAACGGTATCTTGAACGTATCAGCCAAGGATAAGGCTACCGGTAAGGAGCAGAGCATCCGCATCGAGGCATCATCTGGCTTGAGCGAGGACGAGATCAACCGCATGAAGGCTGAGGCAGAGCAGAACGCTGCTGCTGATAAGGCTGAGCGCGAGAAGATTGACAAGATGAACCAGGCAGACAGCATGATCTTCACCACCGAGAACTTCCTGAAGGATAACGGTGATAAGATTCCAGCTGACAAGAAGCCAGGTATCGAGCAGGCTTTGCAGCAGTTGAAGGATGCTCACAAGGCTGGTGATGTTGCAGCTATCGATTCAGCTATCAACAACTTGAACACCGTAATGCAGGCTGCTTCTCAGCAGATGTACCAGGGCGGCCAGCAGGCAGGTCCTCAGGGTGCTCAGGGCGGTCAGCAGGCACAGGGCGGCAATGACGGCGCTCAGGATGTACAAGACGCAGACTTCGAAGAAGTTAAGTAATACAGACTAATATTATAATAAAGGCGTACAATGCTCAGAAATGGGTTTTGTACGCCTTTTTTGTTTCATTATGATTTTTTATATCCCAATAGTTTGCTAATTCGCTGAAAATTATATATATTTGCAAATTAAGGGAGAAAGAACATCCCCGAAAGAGATAGACAGTTTAGGGTAAATATAAAAGAAAGGAGAACGAGATATGGCAAAGAAGAGACCACAGGTAGCGCTGGTTTATGATTTCGACGGCACACTGTCGCCGGGCAATATGCAGGAGTTTGGATTCATACAGGCTACAGGCAAGACAAAAGACGAGTTCTGGGAGAAAAACAGAAAGTTTGCAGAGGGTAAGGATGCCAACGGCATTCTGACCTATATGTATCTGATGCTCGACGAAGCCAAGAAGAACAATATCTCGCTCACCCGGGAATCTTTTCAGAAATTCGGCAAGGATGTAGAACTGTTCCGCGGCGTAAAACAATGGTTTTCGCTCGTGAATGAATATGGCAACAGTATCGGACTGGACGTAAAGCACTACATCAACTCCTCGGGACTGAAGGAAATGATAGAGGGCACACCTATCGCCCACGAATTTGAGAACATCTACGCCTGCTCCTTTCTCTACAATAAGGAGGGAATCGCCTATTGGCCAGCCGTAGCCGTAGACTATACTACCAAGACGCAATTCCTCTTCAAAATCAACAAGGGTATCAAACAGGTGAGCGACAACAGAAGAGTGAACCAGTATATCCCCGACGAGAAGCGCCCTATCCCTTTCCCCCGAATGATATACTTCGGAGATGGAGAAACCGATGTGCCTTGCATGAAAATGGTAAAGGAACATGGCGGCCACTCGATTGCTGTATATGATAACGAGGATAAACAGAAAACAGCCTGCCAGCTTGTCAAGGAGGGACGAGTAAACTTCATGTGCTCTGCCAACTACAGTAAAGGAAGCGTGATGAATATCATCGTAAAGAGGATATTGGATAAAATCAAAGCCAACTTTGAATTCGACCGTCTGATAGAACTGAACCAGAAGAAGGCATGGAAGTGATTTAAAGGTAAAAAGGTAAAAGGGCAAAAAGGGCAAGAAAGTAAAGGGAGAAAGGGATTCTTTTGTGAATTCCTTGAAACTTTTCTTGGTTTTGTCGAGGATTATGCTTAATTTTGCACGCAAAAATAATAATATCAAATCATATTAATGGGAAGAAACAAATACTCAGCAGGAGAAATCAAGGAAATCGGCAAGTTGCTGCGCCTCAAGAACGCAGGCAACCGTTTACAACAGAAAATGATACGCCACGACCTTCGTGTGGATTATGAATTCAATATCTCTGACTTCAATGAGCCCGGCAAGGCTTTCGGAGAAGAGGAGTTGCAGGCAGCCATCAAGCGTGGCGCCATTCAGATTCTCGACGATGCCACCATCGAGGCAATGAAGGCAAAACGTGCCCGAGATAAGGCTCGCGACGAGGCAGAGAAACAGAAGGAAGCCGTAGCCAGCGGTGAACAGACCGACTGGCAGGAGGCTATGAAGCAGTGGAATGAGTATTACGAAAAGTAAAAAGGTAAAAAAGTAAAAAGAACATACTGATTACGACATATACCGATTAATAAAATATACTGATTATAAATTATTATGGCAAAAGTATTGATAAAGACATCAGAGGGCGACATCAAGGTACGCCTCTACGATGAGACACCTCAGCATCGTGACAACTTCATCAAGTTGGCAAAGGAGGGATATTTCGATGGCACTCTCTTCCATCGTGTCATCAAGGATTTTATGATTCAAGGCGGCGATCCAGACAGCAAAGGCGCTCCTAAAGGCAAGATGCTGGGCACAGGTGGTCCTGACTATACCATCCCTGCCGAGTTCGTTTATCCACAACTTTTCCACAAGCGTGGTGCCTTGAGCGCTGCCCGTTTGGGAGATGAGGTAAACCCAGAACGAGAGAGCAGCGGTAGCCAGTTTTATATTGTATGGGGAAAGACCTACAAGCAGAATGAACTGAAGCAGATGGAAAAGCAGATGGGCATGCAGATGGAGCAGAACATCTTCAACCAGCTTGCCAAGGAGCATCATGAAGAAATCATGAACTTCCGCCGCAACCGCGACCGTGAGGGGCTGATGAAACTCCAGGATGAACTGGTGGATGAAACCAAGAAGCGCAGCAAGGAGCAGGGTTATCCTAAGTTTACCGAGGAGCAGCAGAAGGCTTATACAGAAATAGGCGGAACACCTTTCCTCGATAACCAATACACCGTTTTCGGTGAAGTGGAGGAAGGACTTGACATCGTAGAGAAGATTCAGAACTGCGAAACATTGCGTGGCGATCGTCCAAAAGAGGATGTTTCTATGCAGGTTTCCGTCATAGAGGAATAAGAAATACCCATAAGCTCCGCCGGACAACAAATCCGGCGGAACGCCTAATAAAAACCTAAATAAATATTATATAAGTAATAACAACTATTCATTCGTATTACACTAAAAGCCAAATCAATATGGAAAAATGAAAAGCAAAATGGTAAAGAGTATCATGATGCTCTTAGCATTGGCTAGTTCTAACTACAGCTATGCTTCGTCATTTTTTATTCCGCCTTTGTCTTTCTATCCGCGATATACATACCTGCCAGAATGCAGCAGGCACCTGTCAGGAAGTAAGGAGTAATCTTTTCGTCTAATACCAGAGAGGCGAAAATCATAGTGGTGATAGGGTTGAAATAAACCCAGTTGGTAGCTTTCACGGCACCCAACTTAGAGATACACCAGTTCCAGGTAAGGAAACATATCATGGATGCCAAACACCCCAGGAACAGGAGATTACCCACCACCTGAGGCTTCATAAACACATCCCATGACGGCCACCCAGGGATAATAAGATAATAAGGCAAGATGGTAAGCACACCATAGAAGAATACCTTGCGGGTAATAAAAGCAGCGCCATAATCGCCCGATACCGATTTCATCAGGAGCGAATAGACAGCCCAGCTCATACATGCCGTAAAAGCCAAGGCATCACCAACAGGCGACAGATGCAGCACGAATCTGCCATTCAGCACCACGATAATCATACCAATAAAAGCAAGCAGAGAGCCCAACAACTGTATCATGTTGATGCGCGAAGAATGGCGATAAGCCAGACGAACCAGCAAGGTAGCAAAGAGCGGACAGGAACATACGATGAGCGAAGTATTGGTTGTTGTGGTATAATTCATCGCCTCGTTCTCGCTCAGGAAATAGAGCGAACCGCCCGTTATTCCCAGCATAGCCAGCTTAAACTCATCCTTCCAGCTGTCAGCAAACATCTTCTTATGATTCACCATCAGCATCAGGATGTATGCAATACTGAAACGGAGCGTAAAGATCTGTGCTGGCGAAAGTCCGTTCAGCATCAGCACCTTGGTAGAAACAAAGGTAGTTCCCCAGATGGCTACGGTGATAAAAGCCACAAGATGATATAATAAATTACTATTATTCTGTTTCATTCTATCTGCTATTTTAAATTTTGCTGCAAAATTATAACTTTTATTCGAAATGAGCAAATTGTTAGTAAGAAAAAGACAGATATTCGGAGCAAAAGAAAGTAAAAGAAAAAGTCTTAGGAGTAAGCGCAGGTACGACTTATCCTAAGACTTTTTTATTTATCTAGTAAAAAAAAATCAAGCCTTATTTTTTCTGGAATACTCTCACATAATCCACTTCCATCTGAACTGGGAGGGCGCTTTCGTCAACACCATTCATACCGCCCCAGTCACCGCCCCAAGCCAGGTTGAGGATAACATAGAATGGTTTATTGAAAGGCCACGAACCAACATCATTTTTACCGTCGTTGTTGAAATTGAGCAGTTCCTTACCATCTACGTAGGTCTTGATATAATCAGGAGTCCACTCCAGGCGATAAACGTGGAAACCGTCTTCAGCACCCGCAGTCTGGCGTTCCTTAGTAATCTGGGTTCCCATCACGTGATTAAACTTCTCAGTATGGAGCGACGAAGAAGTATAGTTAGGATTAACGCCTACCTCTTCCATAATATCAATCTCGCCACATTTAGGCCAAGGATTGGCTCCGAAATCATTGTTGCAAGGCATCATCCAGAAAGCAGGCCATGTGCCCTTACCCTTAGGCAATTTGATGCGAGCTTCGAAGATACCGTAAAGCCAGCCCTGACTTTCGTGGGCATATACGCGCCCCGAATAAATCTTGCCGTCGCTGCCCTTGAAACAGTTGATATAAAGCCGGTTATCTGCAATTTCTGTTACGCGTTTGCCATCAGCAGAGCCATTCACATAATTCTGAAGTTCATTATTCACCCAGCCCGACTTCTGCACCTCATGACGCCAATCGGTACTATTCAATTCAGAGCCTTCATTAAACTCATCATTCCAGACCAGTTTGTACCCCTCAGGAATCACCATTTCGCCCCCTTCAATAGGAGTGACCTGTTTTCCAGCCTGATGCACTGGCACCGATACCTTCTTATCCTCTAATGAAATCTCGACACTTCCGTCAAGAGCTACAGACGATTTATTCTCTTCCACATCTACAGTTACCATACCCATAGCTTTGTTATTATCGCTGGCACTCACTTTAAACCAAGGGTATACATTTGCCGTAGGACCTTCTCCTGGGAAGGATGCTCTCGCCTCCCAGCCTCCTTCAGAAGCCACAATCATGATTTTATAAGTACCGCCCTTAGCAGGAACATCTATTCTCGTAGGAGAGCAGGATATCGTCACCTCTCCATCGCCGTCAGAAGAGCTGCTGCTGCAAGAAAGCAGCATAAGCGAGAGAAGGAAGGAAAATATTTTCAAGAATTTCATGTCATTTAAAATTTAGAAAGGGAGCCACTCCTACTTACTTATTTATAGGAGCAGCTCCTGTATAATTCTATATAAACCTATAAAACCTAAAGCCTATTTCACAATCAAAACAATGTCGCTGATGGTTACCTCGGCATCCTTAGGAGCACCAGCAAGGTCGATGACGAGTTTCATCTTGCTCATATCCTGAGGACCGCCATCAGCTTCTTTCGTACTGTTTGGTTGGTTCTCATAACGGAAGACGTATTCGCCTTTAACATCAGTAGACTCCTGGAAGAAGAGGTTTCCATCATTAGCGTCATCACAAAGCTTCAATGTCATCATTGGCAATGGAGCAGAAGTGGTAACCTTGCAAGAGAAATCAATCTTGCTATCAGCTTTGGCAGATACAGGAATACCAAGCATTTTCCACTGTGCGTGCCATAGCTCAGCAGGAGTTTCACAAGGCACGATAATGATGTGCTTGCTTCCCTCATGCTTGATAACAGGAGTTACATCAATCTGTGCCCAAGAAGCATCACCATACCAAGTTTCCTCAGTAAATGACTTGTTGGCATCAATATCCTTCCAAAGGTTACCCGCTGTATTGTAGTCAAATGGCACCTTCAATTCTACAGGAACCACAGTACCATCATCGTTGGCATGATCTTTCAGTACCAGGCTCTCTATCATGATTTCGTCATCAGCAGCATTACCACCAAAGTCGAATACAATCTTCAAATTATTGATGTCCTTGCCTTCGAGGTCTGAACCATAAATACACTTAGGCTCACCTGCTTCCAATTTTGTATTTGCATCCTTGGAATCGAAAAGGATGTTATTGTCACCACCTTCTCCAGAATCACAAAGTTTCACTTTAACGGCATTATGTCCCTTGGCAGATGTAATGATGCAAGAGAAGTCATAATGCTTATCTGCGCTAGTAGAGATACCTAGGTTTTTGAAAGGAACCTGAGCTTGCCAACGTTCGGTAGTTGCCTTAGGGAGCTTCAATGTATAGCATCCCTTGCTGTAGCTACAAACCGGGTCAGCAATTTGGGTCCATCCTGGAGCATAATAGCCAGCAGAAGGTTTTTCAGGGAAGGTAATTCTCTTGAAGAGATTAAACTCGCTGTCCTCTACGAAACCTGCGAAGCCATTCATCTTGGTTTTCTCCACCGTGAAATGCTTCTTGACGCTCTCCTTGCTAATACCATTACGGTTCTTCACAAAGCACTCCACATCGTAAGTACCCTTCTTGCGATAATACTTAGAGAGGTTGAAAGCAGAAGAATAGGCACCATCTATCACCCATACCGGGCTTACTCCCTCTGCACCACCAAAAGAAAAGTTGGCTGTGTTGGTCTCTTGGTCTACATCAATCTTGAAGTTGTCGGCAAAGTCGGCTACATTAGGCAACTCACCGTTGGCACCAGAGAACTCCTCTGCAGAACATGCGCTGAGCATCAATCCACCCAGAAGAGCATAAGCCATATTTCGAAATATCTTTTTCATATTGCTGAAATCTTAAAGTTAATATTTTATTAGGGGGTAGAGGAAACTATTGTTCCTCTACCTTAATAAGTTTTAATAATTATTCTGAACCAAAGCAGGATCAGAGTCAAGCTCTGCCTGAGCGATAGGAACATACTTCTTGGATTCTGTCCAGGAGTTGGTGCGATAGCCGTAGCTGTCTGGCACCAATACGCTGGCAGCCTTGCCTGTACGAACCAAGTCGAAGTAACGCTTACCCTCACCTACAAACTCCAAGCGGCGCTCATTGATAACATCATCCAGAGTTACGGCTCCAAGCTCTGCGATTCCTGCACGGTTGCGAATCTTATTCACATAATCCTTAGCCTGATTAGCATCGCCACCTGTCTCCAACAAAAGCTCTGCAGCATTGAGGTAAGCCTCAGCCAAGCGATATACACGGAGATTGTTATTATAGTTAAGGTTATTATCGAAACCTGCGTCAGCATTGTTCTCTGTGAACGGACGATACTTGGCCAGCCAAAGACCAGTATCCTCATAACGTTTGGTATATTTCACGCCACGACAGTCCCATACAGTAGCATCACGGCGCTTGTCGTTGTCAGCAAACAGAGCATAGGTTTCGGTACGAACAGGTAGGAATCCCCAACCGTCACCGCCTTGGTTCCAACCATCGCCACCAGGCCAAGAGTTTGGAGAAATCAAGGTAGGCAATATTGTACCACCAATAGCCAATGGTGAATCCCAACCACGCTCGTTGTTACCATCCTCATAGTTTACTTCCCAGATGCTCTCCTTGCACCATTCGCCGCTTTCTTTCCAAATAGAGGCGTAATCGTCTACTATATCATAGTCACTCTTGTCGGCGATGAGCTCCTGCATATACTGGAGAGCCTTAGGATAGCGAGTCTTGTCATTCTGATACATCACCATCTCGGCATACATCATATAGCACATGGCCTGCGACATTCTTCCACAGTTGGCATCGTCCCAACGCATTGGCAGGACCTTGGAGTCAATTACAGCCTCAAGCTCTACTATCAATTTGTCATATACTTCATCAGCCTTGAGCTGTGGGGCTGTGTAAGGAGCAGACAAGTTCTCCAGATAGAAAGGAATATTGCCGAAGTAGTGCCACAAGTTATTGTAGAAATATACACGGAGGGCTCTACCCTGCATCTCATAAGATGCCCTGTTTTTCTCGTTCAAGTTTGCCTCTGCCCAGCCCAAATACTTCAAGAGGTCATTACAACGCTTGATGCCTGAGTAGTCCACTGTCCAAAGTGAGCTAAGGGTATTGCTGGCATTTGCCTCATAGTTGGCAAGCATGTGCCAGTGCTGTTGATCGGTTTTGTTAGAACCGCCTACCCAGAAGTTATCGCCCATTATCTCGGCATCGATATTGAGAGCATTATACTGTCCCAATCCCCAGTCTGGCCAGTGGATAGGATCGTAAGCCGCATTCAGAGCCTCATTGATATGGGCATCTGTGGTATAATATTCTTCGAGGTTTTCACCTGATGGGTTCTCCACCTCTAGGAAGCTGTCGCTGCAAGATGTGTTTGCCAGTGTCATACTGGTTGCCAACACTCCTAAAGCTATATATTTTATTGTCTTCATAATAGTCTTTATTTTAAAGGTTCTTATTTTAGAATGAAAGGTTTACGCCGATGGTGTAGGTGCGAGCCTGTGGATATACACCATAGTCTACACCGAGAGAAGTTCCACCTGATGAGATTTCAGGGTCAAAGCCCCAATACTTGGTCCAGGTAATCAGGTTCTCTGCCATCACGTAGAAACGCAAGTGACTGATAGACAACTTCTGTGTAAGCTGCTTTGGCAAGGTGTAACCCAAAGAGATATTCTTCAATCTCAAGTAAGAGCCATCGCAAAGATAGAGGTCTGAAACCTGCCAGTTGGTAGCATCGCCATTCTTCAGAATAGGATACTTATTGGAGGTACCCTCGCCAGTCCATCGATCGAGCATCCAAGTAGGGAAGTTGCCAGAGAACACATCTGTACGATAGGTTGCATCAAATACCTTATTACCCGTTACGCCCTGCAAGAAGAGGTTGAGGTCGAAGCCCTTCCACTCTGCATTGAAGTTGAAACCGAAGGTCCACTTTGGTGTACCATTACCAATATTGGTGCGGTCGTCTGGAGAAATCTCACCATCGCCATTAACATCTACGAAACGTACATCACCTGGCTTGGCATCTGGCATAATCATATTGCCATCCTTGTTGACGTAAGCCTGAACCTCTGCCATATTCTGGAACACACCAGCTGTCTTATAACCATAGAAGTATGGGAAAGGCTGACCGTTAGATCCACGAGTGCCACCACCAGAGATACCCAGGAAGCCATCGAGGTCGATGTAACCTGTATCATTACCGAGGTTGGTCAACTCATTGTGCAGATAGGTAACATTAGCCTTGGCATTGAAGCGAGCATCAGAGATGTGCCACTTATAGCCGAGCTCAAACTCAAGACCTGAGTTCTTCATGTCACCCACGTTACCGATTGGCTTGGTCTCACCTACGTAGCTTGGGATAGGCATAGTAATCAACATACCGTTGGTCTTCTTTACATAATAGTCAGCTGAGAATGTCAGCGCACTGCCGAAGAAACCGAAGTCGAAACCGATATCAGTCTGCTCACTCTCCTCCCACTTCAAGTCTTCATTGGCTGTGGCATTCGCCTTAGAACCATTAAACTTGACTGCATTCTTTCCGAAGAGCACGTTGTTGCCCATAGCGGTCAATACGGTATAACGGAAGTCACCGATGTTATCATTACCATTCTTACCCCAGCTGGCACGGAACTTCAAGTTGCTCAACCAATCGCGAGTACTTTCCATGAATTTCTCGTTCATAATATTCCATCCGATAGAGGCAGATGGGAAGGTACCATATTTATGAGATGGTCCGAAACGGCTTGAACCATCTCGGCGGATTGTAGCCTGAAGCATGTACTTCTCATCATAGTTATAGCTCAATCGACCGAAGAGAGAAGATATAGCATGCACTACATTATTGCCACCTGATACAGCATGCTCAATGGTTGGAGCACCTACAGAGATGATGTTACCTTCAGCATCCTTCACGATGGTCTGGCTATATTTACCAGTAGCATAGTCGATAGAAGGCTTGTTTACATTCACAAGATTCCAACGGCTGCCGTTCAGATAATCACTCTTATTCTTCATTGCACTCTGACCTAAGACAACAGCAAAACTATGCTTGCCAATAGTCTTATCGTATGTCAAAGTATTCTCCACCTGCCAGTTGATACCCTTGTCAGAACTCTTGTAAGCCTGGGTATGCTCAGCCTTGACGTTACCAGAGAGGTAATACTTGGATGCGGTGTAGCTATCTGAACCCCAGAAGCTGAGGTCTGCACTATAAGTGAAATGATACTTCAAGTTATCCCAGAGCTGGAGGTCGATAGAGAACTTAGGCACAAACTTATGTGACCAGTTCTTAGCTGCTGGGCGCGCCATCATGGCAAGAGGGTTGTTCATCTCCTGATAGGTACCTCCCATACCTGGGATGGTATAATAGTTGCCATTGGCATCACGAAGAAGCTCGTAAGTATCACGAGTACCTGTAATATTACCATCTGCATCGTATGTATTAGGATCCTCGTAGGTATTATAATACTTCTTCGCCACATTGCTATTGGTTACCGTAGGAGCCAATGTTGGAGCAAGATAGAGGGCACTACCCAATACCGAGCCATTACTATTAGCATCGATACCTGTACTCTTTACACGGGTGTAAGCCATGTTGACGGTTACATCGAGCTTGTTGAGGAAGTTGCGATCCTTGCTGGCATCCAATACATTATAAATGTTGTTGCTACGCATAGAGAGACGCTCATAGTTGCTCTGTCCGTAGTTACCACCTACGATACCTTCCTGCTTGTAGTAGCCCATGGAGAGGTAGTAGTTGATCTTATCGGATGCACCACTGATGCTTACCTCATGGTTCTGTACAGGGGCATTGTCGTTGAATACCAAGTCCTGCCAATCAGTACCAAATCCATTGATAGGATTGCCATTAGAGTCAGTCAGTTTGTATGGATCAGCATAGATAGGAGCCTGACCACCATTCACTGCACGCTCGTTCTGAAGGATGGCGTAGTCAGTGGCGCTTGTTACATCACGCTTCTTCCATGCGCTCTGCCAGCCGTAAGAGAAATTGTAGCTGATCTGTGCCTTGCCCATCTTACCCTTCTTGGTGGTTACGAGAATTACACCGTTGGCAGCACGGGCACCATAGATAGCACCCGAAGCAGCATCCTTCAACACCTCGATACTCTCGATATCACTAGGGTTGAGATAGTCGAGACCACCCTCGATAGGCATGCCGTCTACGATGTAGAGAGGATCTGAATTGCTGATAGTACCTGTACCACGAATACGAACCTTAGGAGATGCACCAGGCTGACCTGAAGAAGAGGTTACGTTGACACCGGCAGCCAGACCCTTCAATGCGTTATCAACACGCACTGGGCTCTTGCCTGCCAAATCTTCGGTGCTCACTTTAGCGATAGCAGCAGTTACCACGCTCTTCTTCTGAACACCGTAACCTACAACAACCACTTCGTCCAAAGCTTTGTCGTCTTGTTTCAGAGTAATCTTCATGTTGGCTGAAGGACGGATCTCTGCATCCTTGTAGCCAATGTAGGTGATAACCAAGGTCTGGTTAGCATCTGCATCGATGACAAAGTTACCATCAAGGTCGGTAATTGCACCGGCACCCTTGACGCCTTTAACCTGTACGGTGGCTCCGATAACGGGTTCACCCAGGTCATCCAACACGACACCCTTGAAGGTGTTTTTCTGTGCGAGCGCTGACGTCGACATCAATAATGCAGTCGCCAGCAATAGACTTTTTGTTTTCATATTCGATTATTAGTTTAGAAAAATATCTGTTTGTTAGTTCACTCTATTATAATAATGTATAAGACTGTGCGGCTGTGCATTTCCTAAAATGCGTTAAGCCGTGTTTCCGATTGCAAATATAATATGTTTTTTTGATAATTCCTAGCCCCTTCAACAGATAAGTGGGAAAAATACTTGCTTCAAACAACTTATATCGTTAATTTTCAGATACTTATCTATTTTTAACAACTATACGAAAGTGGATGGGATAAAATGGAGAAAATGAGGCTAGAACACCCCTGAAACGTTATATCAGTATATTTCAGTGTTCATACTCTGCCACTTTTCAATAACGCACATCGCTCATTATACTTCTCATTATCAACAACTTACAAAAGCTATATTTTTACACCCATCCACTTTTCACTTATCGCCCATCATTTTTTCATTATTTATTTAGTAATTTTGCAGATGAATGAGCATATACGCCTAAACGCACAAAAAAACGCGAGAGGCGGTGTGCATAACAAACAACTGCAAGAAATAAACAAACCATAATAAATATTCATCACTTATGAAACAGTTCATTTTATCATGTGTCCTGTCGGTTGCAGCCATCGCTCCGTCTCAGGCACAGCAGACTACCAGACAATTGCCTGTCTATCTCGACCAGACCAAACCGGTAGAGCAGCGCATCGATGATGCCATCTCCCGCATGACGCTGGCAGAGAAGATACGCATCATCCATGCTCAGAGCAAGTTTTCATCAGCCGGTGTACCACGCTTGGGATTCCCTGACTTCTGGACGGATGACGGACCTCACGGAGTGCGTCCTGACGTATTGTGGGATGAGTGGGAACAGGCTGGTCAGACCAACGACTCCTGTGTAGCCTTCCCTGCCCTCACCTGTCTTGCCGCATCATGGAATCCGCAGATGAGCCGCATCTATGGCGAAGCATTGGGCGAAGAAGCCCTGTATCGCGGCAAGGACATGATTCTGGGGCCTGGCGTCAATATCTACCGCACGCCTCTCAACGGCCGCAATTTCGAGTATATGGGCGAAGATCCGTTCCTGGCAAGCATCATGGTAGTGCCGTATATCCAGGGATTGCAGTCTAAGGGCGTATCAGCCTGCGTAAAGCACTATTGCCTGAACAACGATGAGGAATACCGCCATCAGGTCAACGTAATCGTCAGCGACCGTGCTCTCCACGAAATCTATCTCCCTGCCTTCAAGGCGGCTGTTGAGAAGGGTAAGACATGGGGTATCATGGGAGCCTACAACCTATATAAGAATGAGCACAACTGCCATAACCAGTGGACCCTGAACAAGATTCTGAAGGGCGACTGGAAGTATGATGGTGTCGTGGTAAGCGACTGGGGCGGTGCCCACGACCTGGAGCAGTCTGTAAAGAACGGGCTGGATATGGAGTTCGGCACCTGGACAGACGGTCTTACGATGGGCGCTACCAATGCCTACGACAACTATTATCTCTCCATGCCTTACATGAAGGCCATACAGGAAGGCAAGTTCACCCAGAAGGAGCTGGACGATAAGGTGCGCCGCGTATTGCGCCTCTTCTATCGCACCACGATGAATCCGAACCGCCCTCATGGTTTCCTCTGTTCAGAGAGCCATTATGCAGCAGCCAGACAGATTGCCGAGGAAGGCATCGTATTGCTCCAGAACAGGAACAATGTGCTCCCTATCAACACCCAGAAGGCTAAGCGCGTGCTGGTAGTGGGCGAGAATGCCATCAAGATGATGACCGTAGGCGGAGGCTCTTCTTCGCTCAAGGTACAGCGCGAGATTTCGCCTCTCGATGGCCTGAAGACGCGCTTGGGCAAGGACGGCATCGAGGTAGATTATGCACGCGGATATGTGGGCGACGTAACGGGCAACTACAATGGCGTTACAACCGGTCAGAACCTGGAAGACAAGCGCAGCGAGGCTGAACTGATAGCCGAAGCCGTAGAGAAAGCCAAGACAGCCGACTATGTCATCATGTTTGGTGGTCTGAACAAGAGCGATTTCCAGGACTGTGAGGGTCACGACCGCAAGCATTATGAACTGCCATACCATCAGGATAAGCTGATCGAGGCTTTGGCTAAGGCAAACAGAAACTTCGTTTATGTCAACATCTCGGGCAATGCGGTAGCTATGCCTTGGAAGGCTAAGGTTGCCGGCATCGTACAGGGCTGGTTCATCGGTTCGGAGAGCGGCGAAGCCCTTGCAAGCATCCTTACAGGCGATGCAAACCCTAGCGGCAAGTTGCCGTTTACATGGGTCAACTCGCTGAAGGAAGTAGGTGCTCATGCACTCAATACCTATCCGGGAACCTGGCGTCAGGAAGGTGGAGCCAGCACGAAGGGCAACATCATTGATGAGGAATATAAGGAAGGCATCTATGTAGGTTACCGCTGGACCGATAAGGAGCGCATCAAGCCTACCTTTGCATTCGGTCACGGCTTGAGCTACACCCAGTTTGCCATCTCTAATCTGCGCAGCGACAAGATGCAGATGAAGCAGGACGGCACAATCACCTTTACCGTAAACGTAAAGAATACAGGTAAGCGTGCCGGAGCCGAGACGGTTCAGCTCTATATCCACGATGTCAAGTCATCAGTAGACCGACCTCAGAAGGAGCTGAAGGGATTCCAGAAGGTTTATCTCCAGCCAGGTGAGAGCAAGGATATCAGCATCACCATCAGCAAAGAGGCCCTCAGTTTCTACGATGAGGCATCTTCATCCTGGAAGGCTGAAGCCGGAAAGTTTGAGGCTCTTGTTGGTAATGCAGCCGATAACCTGAAGCTCAAGAAAGCCTTCGAGCTCTTTTAAAAAGAATGATTCGATTCTGAGAAATTGAACGGAGGGAAGAAATAAATATAACGCATAAAAGTTTGTTACGGTGAAACGCCGTAACAAACTTTTATTGTATTCCCCTGCTTTTCATCCATTGACAATGGTTGCATAGGAACGGGGATTTTCCAAAATATCAATATCCTGATTATCAGAAGATTAACCCACTTGACGTTGTAAAACAAAACGTATGGGTACCCCGAAGTATTCACTCCTGAATTTTCGCAAGTTTGTGCCATTACGCCCAGAAAGGCTTATTTCATGCCAATCTGCTTCACGCGCTGCTCGAACTCTTCCCTGTCACAGATGGCACTATTCTTGATTTTGGCACGATAATTATAGATAGTGTTCACAGAATAGTGAAGGAACTCGGCAATCTTAGAACTGTCCTCGATGCCCAGACGGATAAGGGCAAAGATACGGAGGGTGGTAGAAAGACGGCAGTCATCTTCGAGCACGATACGCTCTTCAGGCTTCAAGAGGGCATTGAACTCCTCAACAAAGTCAGGGAAGAGCTTCAGAAAGGCGGAATCGAAATACTCATACAGCTCACCCATGTAGGGCTCGCCAGCCTGCATCTGCTCCAGCAACTTGTTGAGTTCTCTAGCCTTCACCAGTTTCACTACTCGCTTGCGCATGGTCTCTATCTTGTCGACATAGATGGCACAAAGGCGCAGAAAGCGACCAATATATACTTCCTTCATCTTGTTACTCTCGTTGAGAGAATGGTTCATCTCGTTAAGAGACTGGTTCATCTCGTTGAGAGAATGGTTCATCTCGTTAAGACGCTCATTTGCCAACTGCAAGGCATGGTTGGTTTCCTTCAGCTTATGATGGGCCGCAGCAATGCGCTTGCGCTGCTTGTTGGCATAGTAGAGCAAGACCATAACCACGAAGAGAAGCAGGGCAGAACACGCTACCATGAACCGCAGATGCTGGTTGCTCGCTGAAAGTTCTTTCTGATAGCCCTCCTCAATCTGTGTGAGCACAGGCATGATCTGGCGGCTGCGGCTAGGCGTATTGAAAATGGTAGCCGACTGCCAAGCAAACTTGATATACTCATGAGAGCGCTTCTGCTCGCCCGGTTCGGCATTGAGCAGATTGGCGAGTTCCCAGAGAGACCCCTGGTCCATCACAGCCAACTGGACATCGCAGATAGCAGAACGCAAAAGGCAGCGGAGGAACTGTTCTTTATCACCAAACTGATTGTAGGTCAAGCCGCGATAAAACTGTACAATGGCATACTGATGGGTGCCCGGTTTCGTCATCGCCAGCCGCTTATCGCTCAATCGCAAAGCCTCCTTCATATTGCCCGCATCGCGTGCCCTCACCTCCTGCATCTGCAGATAAAGGTCATCATCATGGCTGAATGTGCTGTCTATTGCAGCCTGATAGGCATTATGCTTGCCGGTATAATATTTCTTCAAAGAGGGAACGTTGGAATAATATGCCATCTCGCCATACAGATGCTGGCAAGCCCAGAGGTAGTTGCGTTTGCCCTCAGCATCAAGATCAGCGATATTGACAGACTTCAGCAGGTCGTATGATTCGGCATAATCGCCCGTGGTCGATTCCTGGAAAGCAAGCAGCGCCTTGGCATTTTCCACCTTCTTTTTATCGCCCATTCTGATAGCAAGTTCCATACACTGATTGATGTATTTCAGCGCCATGTCATTCTTGTAGGAGCGGTATTCCTCAAAGAGCGCAAAACAGGCATCATACTTACTGCTTAGGCGCCTGGCGGTCTTCAGTTTCTGCTCCCAATCGCGAATTCGGGCTTCACGTACCTTCACATAATCAGCCGAATGGGCAATGGCGTTGTCCAGACTCTGAAAAAGCTGCTCTATATTATCTGTTGTTTTTGCTGCAAGAGAAAGAGGCATCAAGACAAAGAGCAGGAAGAAGAATGCCTTTCCCCATAATTCATTTACGCGATACATCAACTTGATTCCGTTTAAGATTGATTTATTTTCATGAGGTTTCATGTGCAAAAGTAATAAAAAAATCGGAAACGACAAAATCTAATATAGAAGAAATATAGATTTCTTCGCATTTTTCGTCTATACCGCATCCACTTTTTATATATTCTCCATTTTTCTTATCCATCTCATTATCAGACACATCTCTTCCTGGAAAAGAAAATTTCATCCACATTTTAACATTTCTATCGCGCATCGTATCATCTTTTTTATTATCTTTGCAGAAGATAAGCATCAAAAATAACAATTAACATAATAAACAATGAGAACAGCACTTTTATCACTCACATTTCTTTTGGCTGGTTCTATGGCAGCACCTGCTTTCGCCCATACAGCAGCCCCTAAGAAAAAAGTAACTGCCACAACCAAGAAAGGCAAGATTCTACCCATGAAGGAGTATATCGACCAACTGATGGCGAAGATGACGCTACAGGAAAAGATTGGTCAGCTGAACCTGATGGTAGCTGGCGACATCACCACCGGCGGCGCACTTGATACTCAGGTAGGCAGCGATATCGCCCAGGGCAACATGGGCGGAGTTTTCAACATCAAAGGCCTCGATAAAATCAAGGCTCTGCAGGAAATCGCCATCAAGAACAGCCGTCTGGGCATTCCGCTGCTCGTAGGTATGGATGTGATTCATGGTTACGAGACGATGTTCCCTATCCCTCTCGCCCTCTCCTGCTCATGGGATACCGAGGCGTTGAAGAAAGTAGGCGAAGTATCGGCCAAGGAAGCCAGTGCCGATGGTATCAACTGGACATTCTCTCCTATGGTAGACATCGCACTCGATGCCCGCTGGGGACGAATAAGCGAAGGAAATGGCGAGGATCCTTATCTGAGCGGCGTGATGGGAGCAGCGATGACTCAGGGCTACCAGGGCGTGGATATGCGCACAGAAGAGATTCTGAGAGCCAACCGCATCATGGCCTGTCTGAAGCATTTTGCCCTGTACGGAGGCGTTGAGAGCGGAAAGGAATATAACACGGTAGATATGAGCCGCATGCGCATGACGAACCAGTATCTGCCACCTTACGAGGCAGTGGTGAAGGCTGGCGTAGGCAGCGTGATGTCTTCATTCAATCTCATCGACTACATACCTGCTACAGCCAACAAATGGATGATGACCGATGTCTTGAGAAAGCAATGGGGATTCAACGGTTTCGTGGTTACCGATTACGCTTCTATCGCCGAGATTCTGCAGCACGGAACGGCAAAAGACATCCAGGAGGCTTCAGAACAGGCACTGAAGGCGGGTACCGACATGGATATGTGCTCCAACGCCTTCGTAAAGCATCTGGCTAAGAGCATAGCAGAAGGAAAGGTGAGCGAGGAGGATGTGAATATCGCCTGCCGCCGCATCCTGGAAGCGAAATATAAACTGGGTCTGTTCAACGACCCTTACCGCTACTGCAACACCAAGCGCAGCAAGAGCGAGATTTATACCGCAGAGAACCGTCAGGCAGCCCGCGATGTAGCAGCAGAGACCTTCGTGCTTCTGAAGAACGAAGGCAATATCCTGCCACTGAAGAAGGAAGGAAAGATAGCCCTGATAGGTCCGCTTGCCGACACCCGAAACAATATAGCCGGTACATGGAGCGTGGCACAGGTACCATCTAAATATACCACCATCAAGGAAGCGATGGAGCATGCTCTTGCCGGAAAAGCCACCTTATTATATGCCCAGGGAAGCAATATCTGGCGCAATCAGGAACTGCAGCAAAACGGCGAATCCGGTAAACCGATCAACTGGGGCAACGAGGCTGAAATGAAGGCTGAAGCACTGAAGATAGCTAAAGAGGCTGACGTGATAGTATGTGCTATGGGCGAAAGTGCCGAGATGAGTGGCGAATGCGGTAGCCGTACCAACCTGGAGATGCCGGACGTACAGCGCGAACTGCTTGCCGAACTTCTGAAGACGGGCAAGCCAGTAGTGCTCCTCAACTTTGCGGGCCGTCCTACGGTTCTTACTTGGGAGAAAGCCCATGTACCAGCCATCATGAATGTATGGTTTGGAGGCTCAGAGATGGGCGATGCACTCTGCGATGTCATCTTTGGCGACAAATCGCCATCGGGTAAGCTCACCACTTCGATGCCTAAGACTACCGGTCAGGAGCCTCTCTACTACAACCATCAGAACACCGGCCGCCCTGTAGCAGACGATAATGAGAAGTTTGCCAAATTTGCCAGCAACTGTCTGGATGTAAGCAATGGTCCGCTCTATCCTTTCGGTTACGGCTTGAGCTATACCAACTTTTCGTACAGCGACTTCCGCCTGAGCAGCCAGGAGGCCGGCATCAGCAATGAGGAGGCTACCGAATGGCAGGATGGCAAGAAGATTACAGCTAGCGTCACCGTTAAGAACAACGGCTCCCGCGATGCCGACGAGATTGTGCAGCTCTACATCCGTGACATGGTAGCCAGCATCTCCCGTCCTGTAAAGGAGCTGAAAGGTTTCCAGCGCATCCATCTGGCAGTAGGTGAAAGCAAGGAGGTAAGTTTTGATATCACCCCAGATATGCTCAAGTTCTACAACGCAGATCTGAAGCACGTGATAGAACCAGGCGACTTCCAGATTATGATAGGAACCAACAGCAAGGATGTAAAGACAATGAAACTGAACGTGAAATAAACAAGAAAAATCGCCCTGTAAAGAGCAAAGCATAGCTTGAAAGATGCTTTACTTCTTACAGGGCGATTTCTATTGACTGAGCCAACTTCAACAGAAGGCTCAGTTATGGATTCTATCCTTCAGGATTACTTAGTCATCTCGAAACCTACACGCATACCATCGTAATTATTGGCGATAGTACCGATAGCGCTGAGCGTAGAACTGCCCTTGAGGGCACCCATGGTCTTGATGAGGTTGAGCAACTTTGTCTGGTCGAAGAGCAGGCTGATGCCGTTGGTAGTCTTCGTAGCATAGCCCGACATACTCAAGAGCAAGCCCTTCATCTGAATGGCATGAGTCTTCTCATCAAAAGTATAATTACCCTGCCATGACTTGCCATCTATCTTGGCAGCGAAAGTTCCATCAGTTTTGAAGGTGAAATAGGTGTTTGAGCCGCTGAAGCCAAACTTGCTGTAATACTCACCCAACTTCTCCTCTACCTTGTTGGCAGCTATCTCACCGCCAGCCTTTGCCAGGAGATTCTCAGAGGTAAAGGCGCATCCCGGCTTGCTGTACTTCCAGGTATGGGCACAGAGATCCTGCTTGCTGAAGGTACCTGAACCGATCACATTATTCAGAATGCCATTGATAATGCTGCTACCTGCAGAGCTGCTGCTGTTAGAGTTTCCACCCAGTACAGCACCCAAGATACCTGCAACGGCTGAGCCTGCATTGCTGGTTGCACTGGTAGAAGCGGCGGCATTGCTGGTTGTTGTTGCAGCAGTTGTTGTTGTCGCTGCTGTTGTGTTAGATGCTGCAGAAGTTGTCTTCTTTGTAGAAGTTTTCTTGGTCGAAGTCTTCTTTGAAGTCTTCTTTGCTGTCTTCTTAGCCGTTTTCTTAACCGGCATCATCTCAGACATTGAGGCATTGAGCGCTGCCTCGTTCATAGCGCTTGCGTTGCTGCCAGCTGTGCATGCGAGCACGAGGGCAGCCAAAAGAAATACCTTTTTCATTGCTTTCTATATATTTATTTTTATCACTCTTATTTATATATACCCAATACATCCTATTGTTCTTTCGGGTGCAAAGTTCGCAAAAAAATCGGAAATACGATAAGAAAAATCCCTATTTCGCGGTATGAATCTCCCTAAAAACTCAGCATTTCTGCTCTTTTTACGTTATTATAGACGATTGCGATGACAATTCGTTTAAAAGATAATGAAAAAAAACGTTCAGGAAATACCAATTATCATTCTAGGGGGAACTGTTCAAACGATTGCACATTTTTTTGACATAGATCAAAAAATAACGAATAAAACACGCATTTTCATGCATTTTGTACCTAGAAATAGGTAGAAACCCCTATCTTTGCAAGCGGTTAACAAATAACAATAGGTTATGAATGATTTAATTAAGGTAAATTCAGAAAATCAGAATCAGGCTATCGATAGATGCCAACAGATTCTCCAGGATCGCCGCGAGGCTCTTGCTTCTAAGGCAAAGAGAAGAGGTTAATACTCTTCAGAAACAAGAAATAAAGGAGGAAAGATGATGCTCTTATACATATATAGTTAAGGACGCATCCTTTCTTTTAAAAGAGAGATTTTTCGAAACGACTCTTAAATGATGAGTTTCAAAAATTTTGGGAAAAGAAAAAACGTAAAAATCCCGTTGTCAGCCATCTGGCTTGTACAACGGGATTTTTTCGTTTATTATTCAAGTCCGGAATTTACTTCTCGTTCTTCACTGCCTTCATGATGATCTCGAAGTGATTACCACTCTTCAAGATGACATTCTTCAAGAAGTCTGAAATCTCAGATGCCTTCAGATTCTTCACCATCTCCTTGTAATCGCTATGAGTATCAACACCCATACGCTCGTATGTGCTCAACGCACCAAGCCAATAACCGTTAGACTTCTCGCTAACAGCAGCCTGCTTCAGGAGAATCTCCTTTACCTTCTGAAGGTCTTCTGCATTTGGCTGGGCGATGGTCTCGTCCATACCCTTGAAGAAGTAAGGAATAGCGATATCCGACTTCTCTGGGTTCAACTGAGCCACGGCTGAAATAGAGATGGCAGCCTTGTTATCATAATCGCGAAGCAAGCCATAGTTTGCTCCTGCATGATAAGCAGCGCTGAGTTCCTCACGGATAGTACGCAAATACTTCATCTCCAGCAAACGGGCTGAAACATCAGCAAGAACTGAATTCTTCAAGGTGAATGGAGCTTTGGTATACCAGATTTCTGTTGCCTGGTTCTGTGGATTCTCCATTGCCTTTGTAAAGACATTGCTTACCTTACCCTTAGCATAAGGAATCTGCTTGTTCTTAAGTTTGAAGCCATTGTTTGGCAGACTGGCAATATACTGCTCGATGAGTGGAAGGAGAGTCTTCTCATCATAGTTACCTACGAAATAGAAGGTGAAGTCCTTGGCATTGCCGTAGAACTGCTTACCAATCTCCAGGATACGGTCGTAGTTGATATCCTTTATATCGCTTGCCTCTGGTACACGGGCAAGTTTGCTACCCAAATAGAGAGTGCTCTGAACAGAATCCTGATATACGAGGCTTGGGTTGTTGCTCTTATTGGCAAGAACAGTAGCCATCATACTCTTCATATTGTCGAAGCTCTTCTGGTCCTTGCTTACTGCGGTCATCTTGAGATAGATGAGCTGCATCAGGGTTTCAATGTCCTTAGGAGTAGAATTACCCTTCAAACCATGATTGAAAGGACTCAAGCTGAACGAAACGCCAGCCTGCTTACCTGCCAAAGCCTTATCAAGCTCATTGCTTGAGAAATCGCCAAGACCACTGGCATCGAGAACCTCAGCTGCGAATGCAGCATTCAGGAAATCTTCCTTGCCGAAAGTAGAATAACCCACATTGGCTGAAGCAGCGAAAGCAATCTCATTGTCCTTGAAATCAGTCTTCTTCAATACCACCTTAGCGCCATTAGAAAGAGTCAACTCCTTGAAGCCCAGCTTCTTGTTCTCAACAGTCTTCTTAATCTTACCAGCCTTAGGAGCCTGAGCGATGAGAGGTTCCTGCTTAACATTATCCACATAAGCCTCGAGCTTCTCAGCACGTACCTGCTTTACGATGGCAGAGAGTTCCTGCTCGGTAGGATAAACAGCCTCAGGCTGCTCGCGCATCATAACCAATGATACAAGGTTAGTATCGCTCTGGCAAACCAACTGCTTGGCATAGCTGTTGATAACCTCAAGAGGCAAGTTTGGAACTACCATCTTCCAGATCTGGCTCTCCTCTTCTACTGATGGAATAGGCTCGTTAGAAGTGAAGTTATCCACATACTGGGTGGTAAACTGCTCGTTCTTCATCTTATCCTTGTTGGCAAGTGCCTTGTCAACCTGGCTCATGAATTCATCCTTGGCACGCTGATACTCAGTAGCTGTGAAACCGAACTCATGCATACGCTGTGCCTCGCGGAGAACAGCAGCATAAGCCTCCTTAATCTTTCCTGGCTTAGCCACACCGGTAAGGGTGAAAGCATCCTTAGTGCTTGAAATCAGGTATGAACCGTCACCGGCACTTGCCTGGAGATATGGACAGTCTGGCTCCAATGCCTTCTCAGCATAACGGGCAGCAATCATAGAAGAAATCACGTTATCCATGTATCCCTTCAGGAGATAGCTCATGTTGCTCTTCAGAGAATCTGGCACAGCATTGTGCTTCATATAAACCTGGAAGAGATCAACCTGCTGCTCCTTATCCTTGTCAATAACGTAGATGGCAGAATCATTATCAGATACTTCTACCTTCTCAACCTTAGCGGCATTCTTAGGTACCTTGATACCAGAGAAGAGTTCCTTGATCTTAGCTTCGATATGATTTACATCTACATCACCCACGATGATAATAGCCTGATTGTCTGGACGATACCATTTACGGTAGTAAGCACGGAGAGTTTCTGGCTTACAACCATCGATAACGCTCATCAAACCGATAGGGAAACGGTAGCCATACTTTTCGCCCTGATAGAGCTTAGGAAGTGAACGCTCTATCATGCGCTGCTGACCAACGATACGCATACGGTACTCATTGTGTACCACATCACGCTCGCTCTCGATAGCATCTTCAGTAAGACTGATACCATTACTCCAGTCCTTGAGGATAAGCATACAGGAGTCTACGGCTGTTGTACGGGTAGTAGGAACATCTGTGAAGTAATAAACAGTCTTCTCTACTGATGTATAGGCGTTAAGATTACGGCCATACTGTACACCGATGCTCTGCAGATAGTCCTGCAAAGAGTTGCCCTTGAAATGGTCGGTACCATTGAAGGCAAGGTGCTCCAAGAGGTGAGCCAAACCGCGCTGGTCATCATTCTCATTGATAGAACCCACTTTCTGAGCGATGTAGAAACTGGCTACATGCTCAGGATAACTGTTGTGACGAATGTAGTAAGTCAATCCATTATCAAGACGACCTATCTTCACATTCTTGTCTACCGGAATAGCTGGCATCTGCTGTGCCATCGCTGTACCTGCAGAAAGGAACAGCACAACTGCTGCAAAAATCTTTCTTAGTTTCATCTGATTTTAATTATTTATATATTTATTGTTTTCTATATCATTCTTTCTATATACCTTATTATATATATATCATGCTATTTAATAAGTTCACATAATATATAACGACATATCCAGTAACATGATTACCTTCTGCGATGCAAAATTAAGAAAAATAAAAAAGATTTGCAAACATTTTAGAGAATATCTTCCCGATGTATGCAAATCTTAACCTAAAACTAACATTGGAGGCAGAAAACCATTCCTAACCTACATGAAAACTCTTCATCCATGAACCTCTGAAGAGGCGGATAAGAAAGAGGATTCCCCTGAATGTGAGTTCGGTAGCCATCGCTATCCATACACCCTCCAAGCCATAGCTCTTGGAAAGCGCATAAGCCAGAGTGAGGCGCACCAGCCACATGGTACCGAGATTGATCATCGCCGGTTTCCTGGTATCGCCCGCTCCTACACAAACACAATAGGTCACGATGCTGGCTGCAAAGAATGGTTCAGCAAAAGCCTCGATGCGCAAACAGATGGTTCCCATCTCACGGATGCTTTCTACCGGAGAAAGAACGCCAATCATCTCAGGAGCAAAGACATACATCACCACTCCCATCACAGCCATCACTGCCATTCCCAGTCCTACTGTCATATAAGCAAAATTCTTGCACAAACCTACTCGCCCAGCTCCATGCGTCTGTCCCACCAGAGTAGTAGCCGCATCACCAATACCATAGCCCGGCATATAGCAAAGACTCTCTGCCGTAATAGCAAAAGAATGGGCAGCAATGGCTATATTGCCAAGAGGTGCCACAATCATGGTACTCACTATCTGCGCCCCGCTCATCAATATGTTCTGTATGGCTATCGGAATGCTGATTTTACAGGCATTATGAACATACGACCTGACCCAACGGAAACGGACATGGTCCTGACGGAGATTCAGTATCTTATTCTTGAAACCTGCAAGATAAAGATTAGGCAGAGAGATGCAGACATAAGCCATCGCCGTTCCTAAGGCAGCCCCCACAACACCCAACTTCAGGATATAGATAAACAGGTAATTGAATATCACATCGCAGATGCAGATCAGCACAGCCATCACACTAGGTGTATGCATATTGCCCGCCGATTTCAGCATCATCTCGGATATATGATAAAGGAAAACGAATGGAAGTACCAGACCATATATCAGAAAATAGCGAGAGGAATTGGTGGCTATATCAGCACCTCCACCCAGCCAATAAGGCAGATAAGAATGAATGCCGACACAGAGAAGAGAAACAAAAACGCTGAACGCCACACCGCAAACCAAGGCATGGCGAAACACCTGACGAGCATTTGCAAAATCATTAGCTCCGATAAAATGAGCCACCTGTACTGAAAAGCCAGTAGCCGCAGCACTGAGCAAACTACCAATAAGCCAGGTAGTTGACTCAATCAATCCGATACTGGCAGAAGCCTCTGCTCCCAGATGACCCACCATAGAAGCATCGATGAAGAACATCATCACCGTAGAAATCTGAGCCAGCATAGAAGGTATACTCAATCCTACAATAAGATTGAGTTTCTCGCGCCGATCCATCTCCCTACCCAGGCGAATCGACTCCATCAAATAATCTGTCTTCTTGCTATAAAGCATAAATTAATTTCTCGTATATCGCTCATACAAAAAAATATGTGCATATATCATTTCAAACATATGCACATACTTTTTTCTTTAATCTTAATCTTTTTGTTCAGCAATCCACTTCTTTCCAGAAGCTCTCTTATAACTCTTGAGCACCATCTCAAAACGGAGCATTGAATAGGCAGGAACACTACCATTCCCCGAGGAGCCATAAGCCAAGTCGGCTGGCATGAACACCTGCCAATGGTCGCCAGGGTGCATCGCCATCAACGCTGTGGTAAAACCATCTATCCACCCGCCAGAGCTTTGACTTGAGGCCTTATCGGTCTTTGCCTTTATAGGCAATGCCGTCGTCACGTCATACGTTCCGGTGAACGATTGGTCAAAGACATAACCTGTGGCATAAGAGTCGGTAGGTATCAACCTGCCACGATAGCTCACCTGGATGGAGTCGGTATAGAGGGGCGACCCGTTGCCATTGCCCTTGTTGAGCACATGCACTACGATATAGTCGGTGTCCTTGTACTTGAGCACCACCTGGCTGCCATTGACGCCCACATTAGGCTTCTGGTTGGCAAGGCTATAGTTGGGTATCACCTTCCACTCGGTACTGCCAGCAGCAATCTGTGCCTTGGCATACGCCAGCGTGTCGGCAAACGCCTTGTCGTTACGCTCCTGCCAGTTGGCATACTCGTCGGTGGTGGCATCATCTTCGCTGCATGATGACAGCGTGATCACTGCCATCATGAGGAAGAAGAAATATTTCAAACTCTTAAGATTCATCTAAATGTATTTGATTAATTAGAAGTTCTTGATTTCCTTGCCAAGCTTCTTCAATACGCTAGTGATGCTTACGCGCTCCTCGATGATGCTGCGAAGATCTGAGATAGCTACGCGCTCCTGCTCCATGGTATCACGATAACGCAAAGTTACCTTATGATCGTTTGGAGTCTCGTGGTCTACGGTGATACAGAATGGAGTACCGATAGCATCCTGACGGCGATAACGCTTACCGATAGAATCCTTAGGATCGCCATAGTGAGTATTGAAGTGGAACTTCAGTTCGTCAACGATTTCGTGAGCCAACTCTGGCAAACCATACTTCTTATCCAATGGGAACACAGCACACTTAACAGGTGCCAAAGCCTCTGGCAAACGCAAAACAACACGTGTCTCGCCATTCTCCAGCTTCTCCTCGCAGTAAGAGTGGCACATTACGCTGAGGAACATACGGTCTACACCGATAGATGTCTCTACATCGTAAGGTACATAGCTCTCGTTCTTCTCTGGATCGAAGTACTTGATAGAACGGCCGCTGTACTTCTCGTGCTGAGAAAGGTCGAAATTGGTACGGCTGTGGATACCCTCTACCTCCTTGAAGCCGAATGGCATCTTAAACTCGATGTCGGTAGCAGCATTGGCATAGTGAGCCAGCTTCTCGTGATCGTGGTAACGGTAGTTCTCATTACCCATACCGAGAGCCTCGTGCCAAGCCAGACGAACCTTCTTCCAATACTCAAACCACTTCATCTCAGTACCAGGCTGGCAGAAGAACTGCATCTCCATCTGCTCGAACTCACGCATACGGAATACGAACTGACGGGCTACAACCTCGTTACGGAAAGCCTTACCAATCTGGCAGATACCGAATGGCAACTTCATACGGCCGGTCTTCTGAACGCTCAGGTAATCTACGAAGATACCCTGAGCTGTCTCAGGACGGAGATATACCTTGCTTGTAGCATCGCTGGCAGCACCCATCTGGGTAGAGAACATCAGGTTGAACTGACGGACATCTGTCCAGTTCTTGGTACCGCTGATAGGGCAAACAATACCCTCATCCTCGATAATCTGCTTCAGCATCTCCAGGTTAGGACCCTGCATAGCCTCAGTATAGCGGGCATGGAGGTCATCAAACTTCTTCTGGTTCTCCAGAACGCGAGGATTAGTTGCACGGAACTGAGCCTCATCAAAGCTATCGCCGAAACGCTTCTTAGCCTTGGCAATCTCCTTGGCAATCTTCTCCTCATACTTAGCCATGTGATCCTCGATGAGCACATCGGCACGATAACGCTTCTTTGAATCGCGGTTATCAATCAATGGGTCATTGAAAGCATCTACGTGTCCAGATGCCTTCCATACTGTAGGGTGCATGAAGATAGCTGCATCGAGACCAACAATGTTCTCGTGCAACAATACCATACTCTGCCACCAGTACTGCTTGATATTGTTTTTGAGCTCAACACCATTCTGACCATAGTCATAAACGGCAGCCAAGCCATCATAAATTTCACTACTTGGGAACACGAAGCCATATTCCTTGCAATGGCTTACAATTTTCTTAAAAACATCTTCCTGTGCCATGATTAAATCTTATTTTTTTCAAATTTTCGGCAAAGATACTCTTTTTTCTCGAAAAATTGTTGTATTTTTGCCATAAATTAATAAAATAAGTATTAAAAGCTATATATGAGCGACGAAATTAAAGATAAAAACGGTTTTGAAGAGGAAAAATCGCCAAATTTGGAAAATTCTTCTACAGAATCAGAACAGGATGCTGCAGAAGATGCCAACGAGGAGATTTCGACCGAAGAACATTCCGATTATAAGCCGGTGAACCGATTCGATGCTTCTGCTGTACATCACCTCAGCGGAATGTATCAGAACTGGTTCCTCGACTATGCATCGTATGTAATCCTCGAACGTGCCGTTCCTCATATTGAGGATGGTTTGAAACCGGTACAGCGACGTATCCTCCACTCTATGAAGCGCATGGACGATGGAAGATACAACAAGGTTGCCAATATCGTGGGACATACCATGCAGTTTCACCCTCATGGCGATGCGTCTATCGGAGATGCTTTGGTACAGATGGGACAGAAAGACCTGCTCATCGATACGCAGGGTAACTGGGGAAACATTCTTACGGGCGACCGTGCTGCTGCTCCCCGATATATCGAGGCACGCCTCTCTAAGTTTGCTCTCGACGTGGTTTTCAATCCTAAAACTACCGACTGGCAACTCTCTTATGATGGCAGAAACAAGGAGCCTATCACGCTCCCTGCCAAATTTCCGCTGCTCCTGGCACAAGGTGCCGAGGGTATTGCCGTGGGATTGAGCAGTAAAGTTTTGCCACATAATTTCAATGAGATTTGCGATGCTGCCGTCCACTATCTCAAGGGCGAGCCATTCCAACTCTATCCCGACTTCCCTACAGGCGGTGCCATCGATGTAAGTAAATACAATGATGGACAGCGAGGTGGTGCATTGAAGGTAAGAGCCAAGATAGACAAGCTCGACAATAAGACACTCGTTATCAGCGAGATACCGTTCAGCAAGACTACAGGAAGCCTCATCGATTCTATCACCAAAGCGGTAGAAAAGGGTAAAATCAAGGCACGCAAGGTAGACGATGTTACTTCGGCAAATGTTGAGATTCTTGTGCATCTGGCACCAGGAACCTCATCAGATAAAACGATGGATGCACTCTACGCTTTCAGCGATTGCGAAATCAACATCTCGCCCAACTGCTGCGTCATCGAAGACAACAAGCCTGTTTTCCTCACCATCAGCGATGTGTTGCGCCACAGCGTAGACCGCACAATGGGATTGCTGCGCAAGGAACTGATGATCAGAAAGGGTGAATTGGAGGAACAGCTCTTCTTCTCTTCTCTCGAACGGATTTTCATCGAGGAACGCATCTACAAGGAGCGAAAGTTTGAGCAGAGTAAGAGTCAGGATGAGGTTGTTGCCTTCATCGATTCAAAACTCGAGCCATTCAAGGACAAACTCTTTACCGCCGAAGTAGACGGTAAGGGTATGGTAGAATATGCCTTCCATCGGGAAATTACCCGCGAGGACATTCTCAAACTCCTGGAAATCAAGATGCAGCGAATCCTTAAATATAATAAGGATAAGGCAGACGAACTGCTGATGAAGATTAAGGCTGAACTTGCTGAGATAGAGAACGACCTGGCTCACATGACCGATGTAACCATCAACTGGTTTGAATATCTCAAGGGTAAGTATGGAAAGAACCATCCTCGCAAAACAGAAATCAGAAACTTCGATACCATTGAGGTTACCAAGGTGGTAGAAGCTAACCAGAAACTCTACATCAACCGTCAGGAAGGCTTCGTTGGTACAGGTTTGAAGAAGGATGAATTCGTATGCAACTGCTCCGACCTCGATGACATCATCATCTTCTATAAGGATGGCAAGTTTAAAGTCACCAAAGTAGCAGACAAGATATTCGTCGGTAAGAATATCCTCCATGTACAGGTATTCAAGAAGAACGATAAGCGCACCATCTACAACTGTGTTTACCGCGACGGCAAACAAGGCGATTACTTCATCAAGCGATTCAACGTAACCGCCATGACCCGCGACAAGTTGTATGACATCACCCAGGGCACACCTGGCAGCCGCGTCATTTATTTTACCGCCAACCCGAATGGAGAGGCAGAAATCATCAAGTGTACGATGGAGCCAGACCTGACGAAGAAGCGCCAGAGCATCTTCCTGGAGAAGGATTTCTCAGACATTCTGATCAAGGGACGTGCTGCCAAAGGAAATCTCCTGACCAAGCGCACCATTCGCCGCATCGGTCTGAAGAGTCACGGTCACAGCACGTTAGGAGGCAGAAAGGTTTGGTTCGATCCAGACGTAAACCGCATCAACTACGATGAGAACGGACGATTCCTGGGCGAATTCAATGATGATGATTCTATCTTGGTTGTACTCGACAATGGTGAATTCTACATCACCAATTTCGATGTCAACAACCACTACGAGGACAACATCATCCGCTTAGAGAAATGGGATGAGCATAAGATATGGACGGCTATCCTCTACGATGCCGACAATCAGGGATATCCATACATCAAGCGGTTCACGATGGATGCCACAAAGCGCCATCAGAATTTCATGGGCGAGAACCCTAACTGCAAGCTCATCTTGCTTACCGATACGGTTTATCCACGTATCAAGGTTACTTATGGCGGTGTGGATGCCATCCGTCCTGCCGAAGAAATCGATGCCGAGCAGTTCATTGCGCAGAAGAGTTTCAAGGCAAAGGGTAAGCGTCTCACGACATTCAAGATTGACAGCATAGAAGAACTGGAGCCAACCCGATTCCCAGAACCTCCTTCTGAGGATAATGATGAGGAACCGGATGGTTCTGACTCAGAGAATGAAGGTGAAAACCTTGATCCAGATGCTGGCAAAAGCGAGCAACAGGTGATTGACGAACTGACCGGTCAGACCAACCTCTTCTCAGAAAAAGATTTCGAAGAAGACCAGAAGGATAAAGACTGGTTATCGAAGCAATAAAAAGCGCAAGGAAAGCAGCAAGAAAAGCGCAAAAGAAAACGCAAGGAAAGCGCCCATCATAAAAAAAGGAGCTTAAGCCCAAAAAGCTTAAGCCCTTTTTTTTATTATCTAGCCATTTGCATTTCGCGCTTTAGCGTTTCAGCATTTCGCGTTCAGCAAAAAAGAAGCCAGTCCCCCTCCTGCCCCCGTTCCAGGCGATTCCATCGCCTGTCCCCCAGCAGTCAGTAGCCTTCATTTTTACCTTTTATACCCCGCCAGCTTTTTCAGGCAGTATTCCTTAAAGTCATTCCAGTGGTAATAAGGAGCCACATCGCTCTTGATAGGCAAAGTAGCCTCATCTTCATTCAAAAGCACCTTCACCAGTACATCATTCGCCTTGTTTCTATAAAAAACAAACTGCAAATTCGTAGCCATCGGAGTAATCTTATAATCCCACCATTGAGAAGCAATCTTCTCCGGATCCTTAATCTCCTCGCCATACCCATTCAAATCCAACAAACAGGTAAGCGGAGTAACCATTGTATCGTGTCCATATCTCAGGGTAGCACCCGGATGCGGAAGAGCGATGCAGCTATCTGCCTTCTGGATGATATTCCTCAAGAGATTGCGCTGGGAGAATGGCTGCACATTGCCCGTATAAGGCGAGTTGCCGTAAGCCATCTGCCACCAGATGTTGGCATTCAGCCAGTTCTGATACAGTTCCTCCTCCGTAAAGAGGTCATAGAGCGAAACCTTGCCTCTCAGTTCCGTGCCTTGGATTGAGCTTGCCATCTCATAGAGTCTTCTGTTCAGGTCACTCTGGTTGATATTCTGCTTTACCCAGGCAGGGTCGTTGAACAGTTCCTGCATCACACGGCTATAGCTAACGTGCTTCTGTGCAAATTCCTGCTGTGCCACCTTGATACCCACGCTATGCTTCAAGCTATCCAGGTATCTGTCGCCCTGGTTCATATAATACATATCATGCTCGCTGGCATCATGGAAGATATGAAGTTTCGGATTGATACGCAGCATCTGCTGCAAACCGTTCTCCATAGAGAGGATGCATCGGATTACCAAAGTACTTCGGGCCTCAATATTCGTATTACCGGCAAAAATCTCAGGGAATCGCTCCATCATTCTTCTGGTAATACCCTGATGCTGGAGAGCTCCGAGCGGAGTCAGTTCGCCATCGCGCCCCTTCGCCTCCTCACGAATCATCTTCACCTTAGCCAGCGTTTCCTCGCCCTTAGCTGTAAGTTTGCCCTCCTGCTTCGCTTTGAGCAGAGAGAAATAAGGCACATCATAAGCCTGTTTGCCAATCATATAACGGGAACCATGCCGCCCATAATGGCTCAGATAGAAAGGCTTATAACCTTTAGGAGCCGCAGTCAACTGCTTCTGAGGACCACGATAAGCTACATAGTTACTACCCGAAAGCGTAATATCCCGCTTGAAATCCTCTTGCGGAGTCTGTGCTGTCAGAGGCATCGCCAATGTAAGAGATGCCAACAATAATAGATTCTTTGTATTCATTGTTATCATATAATTTTATTTGGGAAACATACAGTCTCATTTAATTCCAATTCATCAGTTTTCTCAGGAACGGAAGCAATTCTGCCGCCATCTTCCTATGCTGCAACATACTAGGATGCCAGCTGGCGCCATAACCTAAATCTCCTTTCTGAAAACTGAAATCGAAACGGTAAATGTTCTTATCGGTTTTATTGGCATCAGCACAGATTCTATCAAGCACAGTTCGCTGCTTGCTACTCTCCTTCTCGCCGAGCATCGGACCTGTCAACATCACAATCTTTGCATGAGGATACTTGCTACGTACCGTTTTAATAAACATGCGATAATTCTTCTCGTAGAGTTGAATATCATAATTCTTGGTAGAAAGATCGTTCGTACCCAAATTGATGCAGACTAACTGAGGCTGATACTTGGCAAAATCCCATTTTTCATCATGCTGGTCAAATAAGGTATATTCATATTGCCAAGGCATGTTATCGGCATCACCCGTCTTCGGACCATTATAATTACGATATACACCGATACCACTGCGGGAGATAGAAGTATGCTGAGCCTTCAGACTGTCACTTACGATATTGGCATAAGTAAGCCAATGGTTCTCCGTTTCATCCTCAAAAGGATCAGACATGTTGATACTTTCTACACCATAACCGCAGGTGATGGAGTTTCCGATAAATTCAATCTTCCGTTCCGGGAGAGCCGGAGCCTCAACAAGATGACATCCCTTATCAAGAACGAATCCCCTGAATTCCGGTTTGCGGAATAAGCCTTCTATCACATACATCACCCTAGCATGATGCACCCCCTTTGGCAAAGCCGCAGCCAGGGTTACAACCGAATCGCGTTCGGCATTAAAGCCCACTTTGAAAGGTTCGCAACCATCAATCTGCGCCATGAAATATCCCGATTTCGGGCGACACAGCATTTTCAAAGAAGACCCTTGGAAACTAGCCTCAATCGTAGTTCCCGGATAATTGAAACTGGCTACATCAGGATTCTTAGCAAAGCTCACACGCCCAACATACTGAATCATCGGATGAGAAGCCTTTACGACCTCTCCCCCAATAGGAAGAGTTGTTGATTTCTTCACATTTCCAGCCATCATCGTGGAAGAAACCATCAATGTAGCCAGCATCATAACCCATACTTTTTTCATATTCCTGTTATTATTGTTTTTATCTGTCCTTACTGTCCTGCCTTCGTTTTTTTGCAAAATAAAAATAGAACAGTATCTGTTTGCAAAATTACCATTATTTCTCGTAAAAAGCAAGTAAAACCATCATTTTTTTCATTTTTATTCTTTTTATTCAAATTATTATTGTATCTTTGCACCCAAGAATGCGCTTGTGGCGAAATTGGTAGACGCGCTAGACTTAGGATCTAGTGGTTCAGGCCGTGTAGGTTCGAGTCCTATCAGGCGCACCGAAGAAAATCCTAACTGCTTGATAATAAGCGGTTAGGATTTTTTCATTCTAGAAATTGCCAACATTTTGCCAACATAATTCCAAACTAAATTGAATCGGTTGGCAAAAACAAGTCATCATTTTACATACTTTCACACTATTTCTTGCGATTACACACACCATAATTTGAGTAAAAGAAAGAACTAACTATTAGGCATATTAGCATTATCAGTAACTTATCATTTACCCTCTACCCTCTTCATTGGTTTCATGCCATAGTTAGGCGAACCATCCATTAAGCCTGTACAACTAATATTTAGTTTAGCCCCATACATAGAGATTTTCGCCCAAAACTGAAAAAATCACAAAGAAAATACATTTTCCTCCTGAATATATACCCTATTTTCAAAGAAAAATGCTATCTTTGTAGCTGTTTAATATAAATGTGTCCTAAGACAATGCCTTACTTTTTAAGTAGGCTCATTTAGGAAAATAAAGAAGGAAACAATGGAAAAATATATAGAGATATTCAACAAGCTTTGGGAACACTCAGAGAATGAGGTTGTCGAGTTTAAGAAAGCAGAGACCAACTTTGATATCGATGAGTTGGGCAAATACTTCTCCGCTCTTAGCAATGAAGCAAACTTACGTGACCATGAGTTTGCTTGGATTGTATTTGGCGTTTGGGACAAAAAACATCAGATTATCGGTACAACATTCAAGGATGGTGAAGTTGCACTCAACCGTTTGAAGCAAGATATGTCTCAACATACCACCGACAACCTTATCTTTAGAGATATTGTACCTTTAGATATCGAAGGCAAACGAGTTTTATTATTCCAGATACCAGCATCACCACGCAACATAGTGATGCACTGGAAAGGTGTGGCTTATGGTCGTGATGGCGAAAGTCTGAAACCACTGAACCAGGCAAAACAAGATACTATCCGCCAACAGCCACCCATACCCGATTGGACAGCTCAACTTGTACCAAATGCCACGATCAATGACTTGGATGAATTAGCCGTAGCTACAGCTAAAGTCATGTTCAAAAAAGTTCGTTCGTCAAGTATTCCTGCCGAAGAAATAGATGCGTGGAGTACAGAAGAGTTCTTGGCTAATAGTATGATGATGCGAGAAGGGAAGCTCACTCGTGCAGCCATTCTACTATTGGGCAAACCCCTTTCTATTCAAAAGATTCATCCTGCCGTAGCACAAATCACTTGGACATGGGAAGATGAAGAAGGCATCGTACAAGATTATGAGCATTTTACAATACCTTTCATCTTGACCGTAGATAAGGTGTTGAGCAAAATACGTAACAAGACTATGCGTGAGTTGCCAGGTGGAACCCTGTTCCCAGACACCATGAAACAGTATGATGAATACACCATACGAGAGGCATTACATAACGCCATCGCACATCAGGATTACACCTTACAGCACCGAATTGTTTTTGTAGAAGGTCCTAGTACCTTATATTATGGCAATGGTGGCAGTTTCATTCCAGGAACAATAGAAAATGCCCTGGAGCATAAAGGTCCTCAATTTCATTATCGTAACGATTGTCTTTGCAAGGGCATGGTCAATTTCAATATGATTGATACAGTAGGACGTGGTATCAAGAAGATCTACACTGAGCAACGTAATCGTTTCTTCCCTATGCCAGATTACGACATCGACAACGAACATCGTACTGTTGGGGTAACCATTTATGGCAAAATGATCGATGAGAAATATACCAATCTCTTAAAAGCAAATAACTCTTTGTCACTGAAAGAGTGCCTTTGGTTAGACGCAGTACAGAAGCATCATCCTATCACCAAGGAAGCTGCTAAACATCTTCATGAAAAGGGTTTGATAGAAGGTCGTGCACCACACTATACTATATCGCTAAAAGTTGCCAAAATGACTAAGCAGATAGGACACTATACAAAAGAAAATGGTCTTGCAGAAAATAGTATCCAAAAGTTATTGTTGCAATTGGCTCATAATGCAGGAAGTATGGGATTCAAACGTCAAGACGTTTATGAGGGACTACAACATGTTTTTCCATCAAGTTTAACTCAGGACGAGAAACTGAGAAAAATAGGAAATCTTCTTCGAAAAATAGCGAAAGAAGGATTTATTACAAAAACTATTAGTGGAAAACAATGGATTATTACAGAAAAAGGTGAACAAGAATTGAATTATTAATTTGTTACATAATTGCGATTGTCAAGTCATAATATGGGCATATTCGGTCGTTATAAGTCGTTTTAAGTCGTTTTAAGTCGTTTTAAGTCGTTATTTGGCTATTTGAGGTCGTTCTCGGCTATTTGAGGTCGTCACTTGGGCATAGCTCATGTAACTGGGCGACTCGAAACAGCCCTAAAACAGAGCAAAAGCCCTTTAAAACAGTGCTTGGCGCATGTAACTGGCATGTAACTGAATAAAAAAAACTCGTATGGATTATACTAGTATTCATATATATGGTCATCTCCTCTCTGATGACATCTTACATCATATAGAGCGTGAAAACACGCTCAACGGCAACCGTGACCTTTCGGGCAACCTTTTGCCTTGAAGCGATGTAAAAACCGTTTTTTCAAAAACATTTATTTTTTATATGAATTAATTTCACCTTTACGATATTTTTTTGTATTTTTGCCAAAAAATTGAATTTGGAAACAAAACAAGAAACAATATGAGTAAGAAAATATTCATCATACTATTGGTTTGCTCTTTTTTCTTCAGGCTTCAAGCCCAAGAAAAAAGAGCACTACTAGTGGGCATATCCAAATATGACACAGCCCTGACAGGTTATCAGTGGAACAACATCAATGGGGCTAATGATGTAAAGCTGCTTGCTCCTATTCTGAAAGCTAAAGGATTTAAGGTAACTACTCTCACAGATGAAAAAGCTACCCATAAAAACATCATAGAGGGTATCAATAAACTAATAGCAACATCCAGAAAAGGAGACATCATCTATTTTCATTTCTCCGGTCATGGACAACCTGTTGAGGACATCAGTGGAGACGAAGTTGATGGATGGGACGAAGCTATCATTCCTGTAGATGCTAGAAAGGTGTATAAAAAAGGTGTTTATGAAGGGCACAAACATATCCTGGATGATGACCTTGCCCTGCTGATTACCAAACTCAGAACAAAAATAGGACCAAAAGGAGTTGTTTATGCAGTTCTCGACGCATGCCATGCTGGTACGGCTTCCAAAGGTCTGGACGACGATGAAGATGAATGCCCTTCCAGAGGAACCATGCAAGGTTTCACCTTTACAAGAGGCAAGTATTTCAAACCCAAGAAACTGGAGACGGCCAACTACTATAAAGTTCAAAAGACAAGACAGATCTCTCATGTCGTTTTCTTTGAAGCATGCCGTCCCTATCAGTTGAATCGAGAAATCAAGGCAAACAATAAGATCTATGGTCCCCTATCCTTCCATATGGCACAAGTGATTAAGAAGTTTGGCCTTTCAACCAACGCAAGTACGGTTATCAGCCAACTCAACAAGCTAATCACTAAAGAAGGACTGTGGCCCATGAATCAGAATTTAGTAATTGAAAAAAGTTTTTAAATATGAACGTACCATCAGACAATACAGAACTTATCAACGTCGCAGTCGAGCTAAGACCCAAAGTAATAAAAGCTCTTGCTTCGAAGTTTGAGCATACTCTATCTAAAGAAGACATTAATGATGTCTTTAACGAGTCATGTAAAAGAGTGTGGGAAAAACTCATGCACACAGAAAACAACTATCTGGAAGAATTAGCCAGCAAAAGCGGAAACTTTGAAAGCTATTTCTTCGGAATCTGCAATAACACAGCCATGAACATGATCAGAAAGAGACAGATGACGGTTCCAAAATCCAAGCACAAAGATGAAAATGGCAAAATCGTGGTGGATAAGACTGCCCGAGAAGTCTCTATAAGTTCTATGATCCAGGAAAACGAAGACGGTAGTGTTAACATGGACAAGCTGTCCTATCTGATGTCAGCCGCCACCGATGGACACGAAGAAGAAATAGAATTGAGCAAGATGGAAGAAGCCGTAAAAGAAATCATCACTCAACTTCCAGACAACTGCAACAAAATCTTCCATGGCATATACTGGGATAACATGGAGAATCTGACAGCAGTGGCTGAGAAATATAATTTCAGCAATGCCAATTCTGTAAAGACAACCAAATCGCGCTGCGTCAAGAAGTTCAAGGATAAACTTGAATCCTTATTCCCAGAAGTATTCAAAACTTTAAAGAAGTAGCATCATGGAGCAGGACAATATACAAGAAGCTATCTTGCAAGACGAACAGATAGACAAGTTCATCAGAAACAAGATGACACCAGAAGAGGAAGCGTCTTTCAAGGCAAACCTAGCCAATGACCCTGGTTTGCGAGAAAGAGCTTTCGCTACAGCCATCATGGCTAAATGTATGAGAGAAAAGCGCCAGGAAGAAGAGAAGGCATTCATAGAGCAACTGAACGAATCTGTCGCCATAGATCAGGATGACCGAATCGAACGATTCATCCGAGACAACATGTCACCGGAAGAAGAAGCAGAGTTCAAAGATGATCTTAACTATGATTCAAGCTTGAAAGAACGTGCCTTGGCAACCTCGCTCATGGCAAAATCGATGAAAGAGAAGCGACAGGAAGAAGAGAAAGCCTTCACAGAACAACTAAATTCTGCGGTAAAAGCCTCTTCACAGCGTGCAAGAATCATAAGTCTGAAAGAGTTTATGGCAATTGCAGCATCTTTGCTCATCTACATGGGATTCGGAGGCTATCTCCGCTTTACAGAATATGGCTACCAGCAGCGTAATAGCATTGTAGCTGAAAACATCAGCATGGGAGGTGCTCTAACAGAACGAGGAGAAGGCGATGAAACGATGCTCAACAAACTTGATTCCATAGCAACATCGATCAGGAAAGACCGTGACATGACAAAGGTTATCGCTGAACTCCAAGGTTTATATGACAAACGCCTCACAGACGTTGATTGTGCTCAAAATTCAGCAACCATTGGATGGTATCTTGCTCTGGCATATATCAAGGATGACCAGAAAGACAAGGCCAAGGATGTGCTCATCATTCTGAAGAAAGAACAGCCAGAATTAGAAAGCAGAATAAATAAATTAGAAAATCTTATCAAATAGATTAAAAAATGGACACTTTAGTAAAACAATTTACAGTATTTCTTGTACTATTAGTGAGTAGTCTGCCTATAAATGCTCAATCAAAAGAATCTGAGCGTTACTATAGACAAGGAATAAATTATGTAAATATTCAAAACTTTTCTGAAGCAGAAAGTTGCTTCAGAAAAGCATGGGAAATTGACAATTTAAAAATGCCAAAATCATATTTCTCAAAAAAATCATCACAAAAATGGGAGGCATATTGTCTATACAAATTAGGCAAAGAAAAAGAAGCTGCAAAAATATCCGATACATATAAAACAAAGCCATATGATAGGAATATAATGCAAAAAGCTGATTCTCTAATCAGCTTAGCGCAAGTACTTCCTCAAAAAGAATATTCACAAAAAATAAAATATTACAGACAAGCAGGAAATATTTACAAAGAATCTATTGGTGAATACTCAGAGCCATATGGAATCATTAAATTAGAAGAAGGCGTTCTGCTTATGAAAATGAGCGAATATCGGAAAGCAATCAATTGCTTCGAACATGCATTTGATATCTTTAGTACAAAATATGGCTACAAAAATAAACTAACATCATATTGCAGAGGCTTGTTGGCACCATGCTATATGAAAGTAGCGAAACTTGGTAAAAAAATAGGAGGGAACCTATATCAAATTGCTTTAACAGATAGTAATAACATCATAAATAAAAGTGGCATAGTATATATTACAGAAACAGAAAATTCTGTAATACTACCAGCTGTATATACACAAATAGATATACTTGAGCCAAGATATTTAAAATTAGAAACTAACATTAGTAAAAGTGAATACCAATTATTTGACATTATGAATAATGAATTATCACAAAAACTCTACATGCCATACTATGAAGTTTCTTATCTTGGAGATAATTCCAAAAAGGAAAGTTGGTTCAAAAGTGGAGGTGACCTGATGTCTTTTAACGGAGATATTATATCTTTACCAAATGATACTAAAATTGAATCAAATAATAACAAAGTCTATTTCACACTGAATTCATTCGTGCGTACAATGGATATAGATTCAATTGGAAATCTGAAAAGATTATCATACATTTTTGAAAGCAAAGATACCATATACGATAATTTAAGTATTGAAAAGAGCATAAATAATAATTTGTATGTTATTAAAGCAAAAAACAACAAGGTTGGAATTCTTAAGGTTGGTCAAAACAGAATGTCGGTAATAGCACGAACTATATATGACAATTACCAAATAAGCAACGAACATACGCTATTAACCCAGAATGGCAAATCTTGTATTGTCATTAATAATAATTCTCAAAGAATTAGCAAAGAGATTACCTTCCCATATGGCTCCACATTCGAAGATGAATATTCTGATTTTGTCTACATTGGAAAAGACAAAAATACTTGGTTTTTGTATTCCAATTACATTTTTAATGAAAACGGCGAAATTTATAGATTACCAAGTAATGCATATATAAACATAAATGAAGATGGTAGCATTATCCTCAATACAGGAACAGACAACAAAAGAGTGACATTATCACATCTTGTTTCTTTCGTAAGAAATTATAACAAGATGCAATTTAATATTTTCGCATTTAACAGCAAGAATATCAAAGATGATAACAATATGGTATCATCTTCCATTTTTATTGAATTTGATTATCCAAAAGATAGTTCAACACTATCTAAGAAAATCAGGCAAGAATGTGCGAATATAATTAACAGCTCAATAGCATTTACTATGCCTAATCAAAAAATGCCATTCCAATATATATCATATAATGATAAAACGCCAGAAGATTTATTAAAGTATGCATATAATACATGCAAGACGTTTTTCTACGAGTACAATATTCAAAATTCTATCAATGAAATAAAAATCGATCCAAGTAAATACTATGCAAGATTTTTACCTTTATGGGAAGGTAAAGCATTTAAAACTTATTTGAAATATACGTATAGCTATGAAGCGGGTAGTACTCATGGCTACTATAGAAATCAGTTTATAAAGCTATAGCAAGAAAAGCGGAGATAAGATGACATTTACAGACATCGTATCTCCAACAAAAACGCAATCATTCAAAAAATTATTACTTTATTATTTGGCAAAAGAAAAGCAAAATAAAGCTAACGAACAAGGAGAAGAAATTACTATAGAACAAGCTTATAATGATCTTATTGAATTTCAAGATTTGCAAAGTAATGATGAAAATGATATGTTAGAAAAATTCCCAGAAGCCAATAGCATAGCACTAGCACAAAACGGCATAATAATAGCTTATGAACCATACATATTAGATGCATTTGCGTACGGAGAATATGTGGTAACTATACCATATAATGCCGTAACTGATTTATTGAATTCTGAAATTATTAACAATCAGCAAATTAAGAGTGTAGGAAAAATAAAAAATAAAGCGTATAATGTGCATGACTCAAAAGGAGATATCAATTACTTCTCCTATCTTGATGCTAGCAAACTCGAGGAGATTAAGAAATATGTAGCCACAAATAAAGATTCATTAAATGGACTTCATATTGAATATACAAAACTAATAGCCAAGAATTATGAACAGCAGGGAAATATAGAAATGGCAAAAAAATATAGTCTAAAAGTTCTAGACTTATTAGAAAAGTCTTTGGGAGAAAACAATTTTTATACAACATCGTACAAGGCATATCTGCTAGAAAGATTAGTCACATGGAAAGATCTTCAAAGCGGATATAGAATTGGTAAATCCCTAATAGGATATAATAATAGCGACTATAGCATTGAAGAAAATGTAGCAAAACTATGCTATATGTCCAAAGACTATAGACATGCGGTTGAATATCAAAATAAGGCATTGAAAAAATATCAAATATCAGATCAAACCTTCAACAAAGAAGAGGATGAATTAGCTCTGCTTTGCAACTTATGCAGATACTATTGGAATATTGATCATCAAAAGTCTTTACTGATTATTAACAAGATATATAATCAAGCCAAGTCTTATTTATCAAATATCAACTATAAGTTTGTCAATAAAGACATTCTCAATTGGTATAAAGATTTTATGCCAATAGTTGGATGCTATACCCAAAACGACAGCATCATCACAAACGCATACAACGCTGTACTCATGACGAAAAATTTAGAGTTAAATATTGAAGCTAACATTAGAAAGATTTTAGACAATAGTAATGATACTGAAACTACACGAAACTACGAATCACTAAGTTTGCTTAATAAACAATATTTAGATGTAGTAAGCTCCAAAATAGAAGAATCCAAAAAAGAAGAAATATCAAATTTATTGAACGAAAAGATAAATGACATTGAGGAAGAATTAGTATATATGTCCAAAGAATATGGAGACTACAAAAAATCGCTATTAATAAACAAGAATGATATCAATAAAGCATTACGTGAAAATGAAATAGCTATAGAATTCGCCTACCTAACACAAGGTGAAGACTCTTTATATGTAGCTTTCACACTAAAAAAAGGACAAAATACACCACGTTTAATACCTATATTTAATAAAAAGAGCTTAAAGTCTAGCCTCACAAAGTTAGACCAAGCCTCACTTTCTAAATTAATATGGGAACCTATTTTGCCTGAGCTTAAAAACATTCAAAAGGTAATATTTGCCCCTTCATACGAATTATATATGATAGGTATAGAATACTTACCTATTTGTATTAATGGAAAGACAGTTCAGTTCAATAATTATTTTAAGACTTACCGCGTCTCTTCTACTCGAGAATTAGTAATAGACAGACTACTAACGCCACATAAAGAAAGCAATAATGTTGCTGTCTTATATGGTGGCATAGATTATGATCATACGAAAACAAATAGCATTTACAAAAATACATTCTATTCTAATTTTTCAAAAAGTAATTTAGATAGAGGTTCTGTTGATTTTCTACCAGGAAGTAAAGAAGAAGTCAAAGAGATTTCTAAAATTTTTGAACAAACAAAGTATGTCAAGATCGTTAAATTATATGAAGGAGAATATGCCGATGAATGCTCTTTCAAAGAGCTTTCTGACCAAAATGTAAATATACTACATATTTCAACACATGGATTCAGTCTTTCATATGAAAAAGCAAAAAAGAAGAACTATATCTTCAATTTAAAAAGTGCTGATAATAATCAAGCAAGTCTTCTGCGTTCAGGATTACTTCTTGCTGGAGCCAATTCTACATTAGTTAATACAACTAGTAATTCAGAAGATGGCATATTAACTGCACTCGAAATTGCAAATATGAATCTTTCCCATTTAAATTTGGTAGTACTTTCTGCCTGTGATACGGGATTAGGAGAACTAACATACGATGGAGTATCTGGAATACAAAAAGGATTTAAGAAAGCTGGTGCAAAAAGCATGCTCATAACTTTGGGAAAAGTTGATGACAAAGCAACTCAAATATTGATGACCTTTTTCTACAAAAATTTATGTGCAGGCATGAATAAGCACGAGGCTCTTAATAATGCACAAAACAGCTTGAGAAAATACAATAATCAAATATACTCAGATCAAAAATATTGGGCAAAATTTCTTCTTGTTGATGCACTTGAATAATTATAACTACAGAGAGGAGTAACTCCTCTCTGTAGTCCAAAGCATTAGCAGGAAAAATCCTTCTTATGCTAAATATCATAATATTATAGCTGTATACATTTATATTGCCTTATTCAAAAACAAGCCTAGACTTAGTTACGTATCCTTTTCCTGAACAAGTAGGACATAATTCAGTATTTCCTAGCGATCCTTTGCATCGGGTACATTCTGCATATTCTTGCCTACCGGAACCACCACAATAAATGCACTTTGACCTTACTAAACCAGTTCCCCCACACAAAGAACAGCCACCAGCCATACTTGGTCCTCCACAGATACAGCTTCTCTCAGTATATCCCCTTCCAAAACACTGGGGACAATTATGGGGACTGTATGCAGTTCCTGTACCATGACAAACTTTACATGGAATTACTCCCTCGCCCTTGCAGGTAGTACATACTTCCTCACATTCCTCTGTCCTGTATGATGGAGTTGACTTAGCAGGCTCTGAAGAAACAGATGTGTTGGAAGAATTCTGCTTTGGGGCATCACTGCTTATAGAAAAATCAGAAGCGGCATTATTTACATCCTGATAAGTAGATGGAACATCCTGAGGGGTGGAAGTGCTTGAAGAACCATTTGTATCAGAACATGCCTGATAACAAATAAAGGCAAATGCACAACCTACCACAATCAGCACAAATAAGCTAATAAAAGATAAACACCCTCCAGGATCATCGCTACCCAGAGAAGGAGATGGAGATGATGTTGGCCTAGTTGACTGGCTGCTTGCAGATGTGGTATGACTTCTCACTGTAGATGGTTTGTGTCCCCTATTCTCCTCTTCAAATTCTCCAGTCCTATCGTTATATTTCATTTCCATTGTCAATTCAGTTCAAAATCAATGTCTGTCAATTCAATCTGTCCTTCCAGTTTTGCCTCAATATCCTCCCCCAGGTCTAAGACGCTCATCGCAGGAGAACATACAGCACAAGAAGGATTCCTATCTATCCTGGCTCCATACCATCGCATAATGGTTGGCATATTACCTGCCCCAGGCAGAGCAGCCCAATTGGCATAGTGACGTTCTCGACGGTTTGCCCACATATAGTAGTCATAAACTAGCTCGTCTTCCAAAGAAGAGATACCTGATTCACTACCTCTTGAAAGTTCCACAAGAGCCAACTTGACCATCATATTGCAAATTGGCTGGATATCAGAAGACAAACCCACCTGTACCACAGCATCAGCATCTTCCGATGACATATAGGCCGGAATGACACCAGAGCGACGAGCAGATCTCTCATCAGCAATCTCTTCATTATACGAGTTGAACCAATGGTTGCCAATCAGACAGCAATAGCAAGGACCACCAGGGCGATATCTGAACACATCACCTCCCTCTGCCCGGGTAATCGCTCTTCCGAAAATTCCAACCTTCTGATAATCAACGAGCGCTTTCGACAAGATGAAACGACTTGCATTATTATCTGTGGCACAGATTACCAGATCTGCCTTGCCCACTTCCTCTCTCATCAACTCTTCCTGCTGACTGATTTCATAAGCGAACTTGTCAACCCGGGCATAAGGATTCTTGGCCAAGATAGCATCCTGGATGGCATTGGTCTTCAAACGACCCAATTCCTGGATACCACAGGTATGACGAGCCAAATTGTGCAACTCCACCCTATCAAAATCCCAAAGAGAATAACTCCCCACTCCAGCCTTGGCCAGTTCTATGGCTATCTGAGAGCCAAAACTACCCAAGCCAACAATCATCACCCGCTTCCCCTCCAATACATTCACTTCCAGAATACCTTTGCTTCTAGAGAAGAGTTCATATTTTGCCGGGATATATTCAAAAGCTCTCGGTATCAGCTCTCCATTCACTTTTTCATATACATGGACATCATCTTCAGCTCTTACGATGATGCAGAACCTTCCCTTGTAACCCTCATTCACCGCAGCAGTAGAAGTCGCAAAAAGAATGTGGCCGGCATCTCCATAAGCATGCAAGGCTTTCTTCAGGGAAAGATGAACCACCTGCTCACCCTCCCACTCATAAGAATAACCTTCAGCAACCTCGCCTCCTTCAGAAGCGAATTCAAGCACATCCTGCTTGCTCAGATAAATGACAGGAGAACAGGCAAAGCCGTTCTCCGTCATATCTGTAACTATCTCACCTGTGAGAGGCTGGGTTCCACGGGTAATCTGTCGGAACTCTCCTGTTTGTGAATCATAAACCAACTGTGTCATTGAAGCTTCCTGCTTCAATCCCTGTTCACGAACACTGTCTGCCAGTGCGCTCAACTCATTATCATTCATTCTCATATTGCTTATCTTTTTAAATTTGACTAATGTAACAGTAAAAACTATGCCTGATGGTTCAAGAAAAAATCTATATTCTTGCCAGTACGAAGATGTGCTTCATACATTTCCAACCAAAGACGGCACTTGATATATATCTTATAGATAGAAACCATTGGCGTCCATGAGTTATACCCATAATGACAAATTCGCGTAAAACCATGTTCACTGCTCAATGTATGCATAGGAGCACTCGCAGAGTCCATCCGGCTACCAGTCTTTGTCAATAGCATCTTGGTAACAAAAGCCTTTGGCACCTCATTAGGAAACTGATCCAAATCTATTCTTATAGTATAGATATTTTTACTGTTGGTGACAGCTCCTAGCAGAACATAGGGCTTTGAAGTATTCATATCCTGGAAAACATAGGCAGAGGCAGGCAACTTGCGAGCCAACACCTGCTTTTCCATTTGAAGTCTCTGATAATCCATCATATCATTCTCAATTTATAAGTTACTAACTATTTCCTGAGGCAAACTCATACCATAATAATAGGTGAAAGATCCATAAATATCACCATTATAGTTCCATTGTGCCTTCATCACTCTATCCTGCAGTTTCACCACAGGGGCTTCTTGAGGGAAACCTCCAGGAAAGTAAATTTCCTCAATGCTTCCATCCTGCTTATCCAGAAAAAGATGCACATGCCCTCTCCCATCCAATTTCACATCACATCCCCGGTTGTCGGCATACTGATTAAGGAAATCGATGATCTTCTTCAATACAAGATTGTTCGGCTTGTCACGGAGCCAGTATTCCTGACTGAAGACAGGTTTTTCCTCACCCAGTACTTTCAAGCCAACCATGTTAGGCTCCTGACAACAAGGATGTAGGAGAATGTCGTGAAGTTCCCGGTCCACGAGCTGACGATATGGACTATCCATCTCTTTGATGAGCCATGAAGCATGCTGATAGTCTTGATGTCCCTCCAAGAAAGAGAAAGCATTCAGCGTAGAAGCATGCGCATCACAGTTGCCAATGCAAAGAAGGAACCTGCCAAGATGTTTCTGGTCAATTACCATCTGCATATTGGAAGCATCATGACCGCTTGGATGAGCCAGTCCCAACTGATGATGAGAATGCCACTCACCGATATGCTGCAATCCATATTTCTTCAGAAGGGTGTTACCTACCTTTACCAGATAATCAACATCCTGATTAAAGAAAGTACACTGATGATTGGCGTGTGGTCCGGGACCAATGGCATAGAGTACAACAGGAATCCCTGTAGAAGTCCAGAAGCCAAAGAGTTGCCCACCCGTTTCAATCGTCTTTGAATCCAGAATGCATCGTGAGATGTAATCCAATTCACTGCGATATATCATGGCAACAGACGCAGAATCCGCTGATGCCTGACCGATGGTCTCAACAGGAGAAGCCTGACGCCTGCTCTGTTGTTTACTTTTGCAAAGTGAATGGATCATAACAAATCCTCTTCTTTGCATTTTTCTTTTCATCTTATTCATAAATTCGATAACTTGATTCATCATATAATACCTCGAGTTGTGAAAAGGTAAACATTCCTATTTCTTTTTCCCAAAAATCATTCCAATGACAGCAGCACCGATCTTTCTCTCGATACCAGTCTTCGTGGTGGGAATACCCGTAGCCTTTGTAAAGGCACGTTTAGCGGCAGTAATGCCAACAGCTCGTTTAAGGGAGAAGCTGAGTCCCGGAATCTTAGTATTTGTCATAACCATGATATATTTAACTGTTCAACATATTTAATCTTCTTGTGACACCATAAGATGTCTTACATTCCTATATAACATCAACCTGGAAAAGGTTAACACCAAAATGTATTTTTTGAATTTAAAAGTAACTCAAACTTTTCGATGATCGGATTGTTAGCCAACTCTATCTTGTCCTTTGCAAGCTGCCTGGCAAAGGGGACAAGCAACAATGCTGCTAAAAACAATATAAAAAGAATTATAATGGTAACCATATTTTTTGTGGCAAAGGCATATTTACTGTCTTTTTTAAAGTTTTATCAAGGTGATGTTTACCTTTCTTTGCCTGATGGTATATATGAGTGTAAGATTTCAGTATGAATCTTTAAAACAGAGTATAAACAATAAAAATATAGAATTATGAATATCGCGGCAAATTTAACAGCAGTAGTAGAGCGTGCTTTACCTGCTCTTTCTGGAAGTAATGTTACTTATAACAAGCAGCATAATATTTATCTTTCAGATGCTTATACAAGTGCAATGGGCAACACCTACTATCAGGGTATTCGCCTGTCGAACCGAATTATCATCAGCTATAGTATCGGTGAAGGCTACCTCTACACTTTCCTCAATGGCATCAGAATCTACGGTTACAATGGAACCGACAAGAAACTCATTGCCACAAAAGATCTCAATTGCTGTATTTTCTCAGAAAGCAGCGCAAAGAGCATGTGTATCGGAATGCTGGAGGACTACATTGAAAGCCAGGCAAAACTCATCAATGCCTCCCTTGCAAAAAGTGATATCGAAGCTTTCTCCAACAAACTTGTAGAGGAAGCCATCAAGAATAACCCAACCAGATTGTTGAACTAAAAGAATAGGAGAATATAGTTATGGCAAACATTTCAATCAATACTACATCATTCATTGACGGCATCTTACCCGTCTATGGAAACCCAAGATGCAACATCCCTGCATGGAACGAAGGAGAAAAGATGTTCATCAGTGATGAATACCAGTCTGACAAAGGAAACTGGTACTACAAGGGACTGCGTTTTTCTGACCGTCTGGCCATAGTAGAAAAGGTGGGACTATTCCACAACTGGAAATACATTGATGAGATTGAAGTCTATACCTTCAACCAAAAATCAAGAACACTCATCGGTTCCCACAAATTCGAGAAGACCTTCTATGATAAGGACCTGATTCAAAACAAGGCCAAGGAAATGGTCTCTGATTATATTACCTCTCAGATGAAGTTGCAGAATCTGCCAGTCCGCAGGGATTCAATTGTAAGCGAAGTGGACAAAATTGTAGGAGCTACTTATGTAAGTTTGCTTTCTGATGACTACAACATCAATCTTCAGAACCTCCTACCGGTTTTGCAAACAGAGAACTAACATAATTCATATCATAAACATCAATAAAAATCAAGCTTCATGACATACGACGTAAACAACAAGCAGCAGGAAATGGCTTATCAGCTCATCAAGGACACAAACGTAAGTTTTTTCTTGACAGGCAAGGCAGGTACAGGTAAAACCACATTCCTGAAGAAGATTCAAGAGGAAATCAACAAGAACTTCATCGTTCTTGCCCCAACAGGCATCGCAGCCATCAATGCAGGCGGTGATACCATCCACTCTTTCTTTGGGCTTCCATTCAGTGTCATCACCTTCAAAGAGGTAGGCAAGGTAAGAAGTGCTAAAATTGAACTGCTAAGAAACGTTGATACACTTATCATTGACGAGGTATCAATGTGCAGAGCAGACCTCATAGACGCCATTGACCGTACCTTGAAACATATCTGCCACTCCGGTCTTCCTTTTGGGGGCAAGCAGGTCGTTTTCGTCGGTGACATCTTTCAGCTGCCTCCAGTGGTTAAAGTAGAAGACCAGGAAATTCTGTACGACATGTATGGTGAAGGTATCCCATTTTTCTTCAAGGCTAAAGCCTTCAGGGGCAAAAACCTGCCGACGATTGAGTTCCTGAAGGTATATCGTCAGGAAGATGCGAAATTCCTCTCAACCCTCAACCGTATCAGAAATGGCATCTGCCTACAGGAAGATCTTGACCAGCTCAACTCCAGAATGCAAGAATGCAATGACAAATACGTCATTACCCTGAGTTCAGTAAATGCAGAAGCAGATAAACTCAACAAAGAGGAACTTGACAAACTCGATACGCCAGCATTTACCTACGAGGCATTGATTGAAAAGGAATTCAACGAGAAAAAATATCCTGTAAAGAAAACTCTGACCTTGAAAGTGGGTGCCCAGGTCATGATGTGCAGAAATGATTCTGCCAAAAGATGGGCCAATGGCAGCATCGGTATCATTACCCATCTGGAGAACGACAAGATTGAAGTTGAGTTTGAAAATGGCCAGAAACATCAAATATCTCGGACTACTTGGGAAAACTGCAACTACAAGTATAACAAGAAAGAGATGAAAACAGAAAAAGAAGTGACAGGTACCTTCACCCAATATCCTATCCGACTGGCATGGGCTATCACCATCCACAAGAGCCAGGGGCTCACCTTTAGCAAGATGAAACTCAACTTGAATCGCGGCATATTCCAGGTGGGACAGCTGTATGTGGCACTCAGCCGTGTAAAATCACTGGAGGGATTGTTCCTGTCAGCTGCCATTAAGCCGACTCACATCAAACCTTCAGGAGAAATCATGGAGTTTGCCAAAGGATTCAACAACGAGAAACAGCTTCAAAATGAATACGATTTCTCAAAAGTCATTTATCCTCTCCTCCATCAGGGTAAGTATGACGAGGCATCAGAGAAGGGCTTAGAGCTGATTGCTGAGGATGCCAAGGCATGCAGAATCAAGGAAGCCATCAATAAGATTGCCACCTTGCTCGACATTGTCATCGATGACTCGGTTCTCCTGCACAAAACATGTGAAGTTCCGGTCATTGAAAACAATTCCATCTGTGCCAATTTCATCAATGCTATCATCTGCCTCTACGGAGACCGGTATGAAGAAGCAATCTCCTATGCCAATCAAGTTTTGGCACAGAAAAAGGAGTGCAAGGATGCCATGTACATTCAGGCAAGAGCATATGCGCTGAAAGAGAATTGGAAAACTGCAGATGAAATTCACAGTCAGATCTTTGCCCAGCTGAAAGAAAGGTTCGATGCAAAATACTTCTTTGCAGCAAGTGTTGTCAATGAATTGCATACTCCTGACAATGGTCTGAACATCATGCAATATGTTATAAACAGAAGACCCAACTACCTCAATGGAGTGGTTGTTCTGCGCAAATTAATGCAAAGAAAAGATCTCGGCCTGAAAAATGAGTCGCAAGAAACCAACTCATTGGTTGATGCTTTCAACTCAGACATCTCTTCGGAGGAGTTCTTGAGCAAAATTGAGAAGACTGCAGCAGAAGACTCCAAGGTATATAATGAACTGATAGATATTATAATAGGTCAAGATCTATAAAAAATATTCTTATGAAACATGATAAATATACTTTTAACGATGTATTTCACCAGGTGAATAAATATGTCCGTAACAATATGAGCAAACATGAAGAAACGCTCTTCATCCAAGAAGTAAAGTCAAACAAAAGACTTGGTAAGCTGGTAGCTGTCATTTGCTCTTTCATAAAACATTCAAAGTAGTACTTTAACATTCAATTACGTATGAAAAGGCTCATTTTAACAACGGTTCTTATACTCGCGATGAACAATATGCTCTTTGCTAAATATCATATACGTCATCCACACCCACATTATCATACGGAAACCAGACTTTCTGATGATAATCAGGATGACAATCATATAGCACTACTAATATTAATAGGTGGACTGAGTATTGGCGGATATTTGCTATACCGCAAAAGAAAGATAAACAAATACCGAAAATAATGATAAGCTTGTATGGAAGATGGTATTCCACTTCCATACAAGCCTTGAATATTTACATCGCATCTAAAAGAATGAACGAATTCCAATTCTCCGGATTCGCCGGATACTTCTGTTTCATTTCATTGACCGTCAGCTGAAAGGATTTATGTATCGGAAATTGAACTAAGTTTCGATAAAAACAAGTCATAAACTCCGCTGTTTCCTTATCCTTGACAGAACGCAAACTCATGATAATAGCCTGTGCTCCAGCTTTCTTGAAACCTCGTTGCAAGCCATCAACACCCTCAGATGAGATGTTGCCCAAACCAGACTCGCAGGCAGAAAGAACAACCAATTTCAACTCACGGAAATCAAGCTGTGAGATTTCCTGCGCCGTGAGAATACCATCATTATCGCTGTAAGCCACGGTATCACAGTTTAAAGTATTATTGCCGCCAGCCATCATTAAAAAAGAATGCGTCATGTCTATATCCTCAGAAGGTATGCGTCCTAAATCATGATCTTCAAGCAAGAAATTCATGTTATAATCTGCCTTTCTGTACTTTACCTTACTAGGCGGAACATAAGCTCCATGAGTGGAAAGGTGCAAAATCTGCACTTTTTGTCCAGACAAAGCCTTGAATGACTCTTCAGAGGCTTTGTCTCCAGAATAGAGCTGACAGCGCACCCTCTTTCTCCTCAATTCCTTCCTGGCATTGAGAACCTCGTCTTTTGAATAATCCAAAGGGTAGAAACTATATCCACGCGCATTCAGATCATCACCCCACCCTCTCATTTTGTTCAAACCATCAGAAAATACAGATTCCTCTGGCTTTTTCTTGACCACGAGAGGTTCGGCGTCATAATCAATGTCACCATAAAGAACAGCATTTCCGCTATGCTTCCATGAAGGGGTATTCTCAGCAATGATTCGGGTAGATGTCAACCTATACACTTCCTTTCCTTCCAACATTGAAGAATATTCAATTGGAATCGTATGCAAACGACCTACAGGTGAAAAATATACAGTATCTACACCTGCCAACTCACCTACCAGAGGCTTCCATATCAAACTATCCATCAAAAACTGCTTATCCCGGGACGTATCAAAATCTTTCTCACTCCCCAGTGATATCATCAAAGGTGCGGAAGACTCCTTTTTAAGCAACAATGCGGCATAGGTGCGCTGAGTTTTTTCTCCAATACCCAATGAATCCTTCCCTGAATTTACAGGCTCAAAAGAGAGGTACTCAATTGCCACACTGTTCGGACCTAACTTCTTTTGAATATCCTTCCAGGTATAATTCATGAAGCGAGTATAGTCACCATAAGCTTTTAAAGCAACTATCAAAGAATCCTCCAACAAATTTGTTTCCCTTTCTAAAGCGGAAAAATCCCCTATTTTACCTTTAGAAGGTTCCATTTGGGAACGGAGCAAAATACGCTTGTTGATCTTCAACTGCTCATATTTGCGAATCAAGTCAGGGTTTCCATTCCTCATGAGTTCCTTTCTGAATCCCAATTCAGAACCAAGTAAGATTCCCTTGACAAGTATGGTTGCATCATATAAGATCTGATTCAAAGAGTCGGATTTGAGAATTTCAGCATACTGAGGCATGAAGTTCTGATAGAATCGACGATTTTTTTTCAAATACTCATTCTTTTCCTGCAAGGTAAGATCCGCAAAGAACTTCACTAAATCTTCACGATTCTGCCGATAGAGTCTGGTCAGATACTCACCAGTGGCTCCCGTCTGCCTACACTTATAACTATATTTGACCAAATTTGTCAAAACTCTTCTCTGATCACGATCATACCTAAGGTGAGTCATGGCCTGTTTAGTGTATTCGAAAGCCTGGCGATAATCGCCTTTAGCCGCATAAGCTTCGCCTATATTCAAATACGACAAGCCAAAAATACGATTCTCCCTAGGATAGAGTTTAAGTTTCTCGGCAATGTTCTTCTTCTCGCAAAGAATTGCACTATCAGGTTCATGAGCCAATAAATAATACCACGCCAGATTTGACATAGCCGCCGAATAAGTATCCCCTGAGCGCAAAAAAAGCAAGCGATCAGTATAATGAAGCATCTTTTCTTCTTCTGCAACAACCTGTTTCTGCAAAGCTATTGATGACAATATATCACTTTGAGAAAGTAACAGAGCCTTACGAGGATACACTTTAGTAATAGCTTGATTATTCCATTGACCAAGAAGATTCCAATCTATCTTGGTATTTTGATTTAGTGAATCCATCTGATGAAATATTTTTTCAGCACGATTATAATACTGAAGTGCTAAATCATCATCGTAGTTTTTCCTCGAATAATCACCTAACGCCAAAAAATCATCACCATTTGAAACTACGCTTTTGAAATCTCCTCCATTCAAAACACGAAGGGCTTCTTTATGATAACCTGCTTCAAAAAGACATTTAGCATACCAACAATACAAATAAGCAAAAGACTTATCGTAAATGAGTTTTACCTTTAAATCAAATATATCCGGAAGTTCTTTATTAATTTCTTCGCGCAAAATCTTCAATGCCTCTTCATAATAGCCTATAGACATATACAAAGAAACTAATTCTCCCTTTTTAGAATGCTGAAACAATTTAAATATGTTTCTTTTATCGGAAGGTTCAACACAGATAAGTTCCTTCAGACAAGCTAAAGCATTACTATAATCATATTTTAGTATATATAGCTTAGTCAAATCATCAAGATAACTGTAATACAAATCATTATTCATCGGCTGAATGGAATCCAAAATTTTTTTTGATCTAACATATAGTGCCAAAGCTGCATCTATACGATTGACCATGCTATATAAGTATGCTAAATCCTGTAAATCCATAGCAAAACGATAGCTTTTGGAGCCCAGGTTCATGGAATCCAAGCTACATACTTTTTTATACACCTCTTCTTTTTCTGACCAATTATTATATTTTAAGAAAATGTTGGAAGCAATAAGAATTGAATCAGACATTCTAACAAGCTTTCTATCAAATGGAACAGCTTTATAATAAGGAAAGAAAGTCTCTGCAAGAGAATCTTTTCCCATACAATGATAACAACATGCTATCCACATTCTACTATAGTTCTCTCTATAAGGACACTTTGGATTTAAATAAGGATGAGTATGAAAATAAGAAAAATCATAAAACACACCTTTTTCCACACTTTCATAGACAATTGAGTCTATATCGCTCACCTTGCGAAATATTTCAATTGCATCTTGGTATTTTTCTTGGGCATAAGTTGACATTCCTAAGTTAAACATCATCTCTGATAAATTAATCATTTTTTGTTGCTCCTCAACAGGAAGTCGTTTCCTAGAACTCTTCTTTTTAATAGAATCATTTGATGCAAAAACACTCTTTCTTGCAGGAATATACGGAGTAGACTTACTATAACCACCCTTTATCAAGTTGATACCTGTTACCCAAAAATTGTTATTGTCATTATCATCATAATTCAACAGTTTAGTTGATCTGCTAATACGGGGAAACGTTGTAATAAAAGAACGCACTTCTCCAGGTTTCAAGATGGTTTTATCTGGCTCCTTCGCAATCCCCCAAACATGTTTCATATGGTATTGTTTCATCGTACTAGGATCAATCAAGGAAGGACACAAAGACTCGCTCGCCCAGGTATCTCCCTTACTTATCACATGCCATTTCAGAGTTGTACTATCATTACTTAAAACAATAGAATCCAAGTACCAAATCTGAAAATCCGTTTCAATCTTGGCACCAACAGTAATACTTCTTTGTGCGAATCCTACAATTACATGCAGTAGTATCGCTATTATAATTCCCAGTTTCTTCATTCCACTTATAATTTTTCAACGACAAAATTACATAAAACCTCTCATATTACCAAATTTCTTAATAGAAAAAAACACATAGTCCAGCTGATATTACCAAATGGGATGATTGATAGTGGATAGTAGCCATATCACAAAAAAAAGAAATATCGAATATGATGTTTACCTTTCGTTTATCTGGGGTATATACTACTAGAAATGCTCAAATGAACTTTCAAAAAGAAGTATGAAACCATTTAAAGTTAGTGATATTATTAAAGTAGTACATTATGAAAAAAATTATGATTTCGATGATGATAGTAGTAGCTGCCACCACTACCAGTTTTGCAAAGAGTAACAACACCGATGTAGTAAATGCCGTAAAGAGCGTTGGCGAGCAGGTAAAGCAGGCTCCATCCGGCACAGAGTATGGAGTAGTTGAAAACACCAAGCACCGCATCATCGTAGCTACTCCTTTCGGAAAGTATACCATTGAAAAGAAGGATGGCGGCGTCAGCTTTATGGGAATATCGGCAAAGCTGGTATCATCGAAGAATGGCGTTTATATAATAAAGTCTTCTCTTGGTAATTTTACGGTAAATGCCAGAAAAGGAACGGTGACGAAAAACTAGACAGAAAAGTTTGAGGGATATAGGCATTGGAGCCGTCATGGATAGAAATGTGGGGTAAGTTCGATGGGATTATGCAAGTAATAAAATGGCAAATATCTTTTGATAGATTTAAAAGAAGCCCAAGTAGAGATTTTAGAATTATGATGTTACCAAGCATCCGTTTTGTCATTTCATACTAGCATAACCCCATTTCATACATTTATCTCCAATTTTTCTATAAAGTTTCGGATAAATTCATTATCTTTGTCCCCCTAAAAACAACTAAAAGATAAAAACAATGAAGAAAGGATTGAAATATACTTTGATTTCCTTAGGCTGCCTGGTTGTATTTGCAGGTATTGTCATGGGGATTATGTATGTGATGTCGCCATATGAGGTGAAGCGATGGTTAGGCATCGTTTCATCTTATTCTGATGTCTTCGTTGATAGATTGAAAGGGCAACCTTATACGCATGGAGGATATGACGGCATTGATGTGTCGAAACACAATGGAGTTATCAAGTGGAAGGAAATAGCGAAGAACAAGCGAATCAAGTTCGTTTATATCAGAGCTACACATGGTAAGGGATATGTTGATCGACATTATCGCCGAAATATCAGACTGGCTCGTAAATATGGGTTGAAGGTAGGATCTTATCATCTGATGTCTGCCGGCTCTTCAGTAACTGCTCAGTTCCGGGATTTCCAAAAGTTGGTGAAGAAGGGCGAGCAGGACTTGATTCCTGTATTGGATGTGGAGGAGAAAGGCATCAAGGGAAGATGGA
>ERZ835109.197-NODE-197-length-75217-cov-31.507690_pt1 | contig 75217 bp, 68 predicted proteins | sample MGYA00519946_ERZ835109 | MGnify/ENA primary metagenome ERZ835109 (study PRJEB31850, sample SAMEA3708771) | human gut metagenome | biome: human gut; feature: human-associated habitat; material: faeces | place: China | collected 2014 ...
GACCCTGCATTCGTGCCTGCATTCGCATTAGAGCCGGCAAGACGACAGCGGAAACCCTGGGAACTTGCAGCATTTGTATAAAAATAGTCTGCAAAATAAGTCGAAGCAGACCCGCCGACTTCCGTCGGAAGCATCGCAAGTTTATTCATGGAAACCCTTTTTATGTAACCTTCCGAACGGGGAAGTTCGCACGCTTTAATCATGCCGTCCAGGCTGGCGTCATTGTAAGAAGCATAAAGCGACGGCGCCACGTAGCCTTCTGTTTTGCTGGCGCCGGCATTGATAATGATACCCCGGACGATACGGTAAATGTGCCCGTACGAGTTCTTCAGACCGAAGAAAACCGGGACTTTGGCCGCATAACGGACGGTTCCGTCGGCGTTCATAACGTTATAGGTCGCTTCGCCGCAACCGTCGCCCAGTTCGACACCGGCGGAACACGGAACGACAGGATTATAACCGTTGTAGCCGTTCCAGTCCGGCATGTTGGTAACACCGGCGCCCAGTCCCCCCTGATACAGCCCGTTTGCGTCCTTTTCGGGGTTTACGGCGGTCTGAATATGACGGGTACCGAAGATGATCCGGGAAAGGTATTCGGGTACCGCTTCAGCGACATACCAGTTTGCGTCCCAGCCTTCACCACGTTTACGGGCGTAAGTGGAATAATTGCGGTAAGTGATGCCCGTCGCAACTTTTCCCAGTTGGGTGCGGTAGGTGCCGTCCCAGTCGGTTTGATTACCACCGCCCCGGTATTGCGCCGTTTCGTTGATTATGGAACAAAGTATCAGGTTCGTGCGGTCGACAACACCGCCGCCGATGGCTGCCGTACCACCTTCAGGGATGCAGTAACATTCTTTCCCTGCAATCGGTTCAGTGCTGACCGCTTCATACAGATAATTGCCTTCCTTCCAGCTTGCGTAATAGTGTTTGTTCCAACACCACATATACTGCCCGTCGGTGCCGTCCAGTTTCGCCGGGCTGCCGTCCTGGAACTTGTAGTGGTTCGTGGGGTCAAGTTTGCGACGGACACGGTCGTCGGTTACCAGGTAACAACCCAAACCTAACACGCTGGGAAGGTCACGCAAAAAGTCGATATTCCCGAAGGCTTCGCCTACCGGAGTGCTTAACGTTTCATTCCAACGGCGGCAGGCGATACGCTTGTTTACAAGGTTGATCGCTTGCAAAAGGTTCACATTCTTAGACTCGCCGGTATGATCCTGAACCTCGACGGTGTAGCTTTCAATAGCGCCGGTCGACTTGCTTAGTTCATTGATTTTTTTACCTCGTTCAAAGGCTTCGGCAACCCGGATCAGGGTTGCTTCTTGTGCTGCTGTTAATGCCATAATTACAATTTATTGTTTAAGTGAATACTATGTTAATCTGATACTGCCGTCTGAATTCAAGCGGATAGCCCCGTCACCTGTCAGGCGCATAGCCGGTTCCCGGACTTCAATATCGACGGTTTGATAAATCCCCGTGTTATGTGTCGGGATCACATGTATTTTTGTGTGCCCGACCTTGTTTATTTCCAGCTTACCGGAAGGTTCCACATATACAGAGTCGCCCCCGTTTACCGGTTGCTGGAAAATTACGTTCTGCAACACGTAGGCCGGATAAAGACGGGCTTTGATGTATTGCGTTACCGGATTGCGCCGGGTGATAACCTTGTTATAGGTCAGTTCCATGCGGGAAGGAGCCAGTAACGCCTGACTCATTAAAGAAGACTCGGCCGCTTTCATGCTGGCGATTTGCTGGCGACCGTCGACGATCATTTGTTCAGCGTCTACGGCGGCCAGTAGGGCTTCTTCCGTGGCCGTTTCGGCGTCGGTAGTGGCTTGTTCCGCTTTGGTGGCGGCGCTTCCTGCACGGATGGCCGCCGCCGTTGCATTACCGGCGCATTTGCCGGCTTCGGCCGCCTGGTTCAACGCTTCCCGTGCCGCTTCTGTTGCTTGCTTGCCATTGGCAAGACATTTCCACCAGGCCGTGTCTGTTACCGGGTGCCCGGTATTGCTGTCCTTCAGGGACAGGTAACAACTGTCTTCAGTCGTTACGAAATTGAAAAAGTCGTAGCGGGTGGCCGCATTATAGACGCCTTTATCCACGAAGGCGACCTTCCCTAAAATTTTATTTCCTTCTGCCATTTCTATTTCGGGTTAAAAGTTAAATTCCCTTCGTTGTCAATATTGAACATGTCCGCCACGATTTCATCCTGGTAACTCATGATAAGTTCCATCGTGTCCGGATCAATGTAAAAAGTAGGATATAAGACACCGCCTTTTGCAAGTATGCCGGTATCGACGTACTTCTTCAGGGTGGCGTCCCACTTCCACCAGTTGCCGTTCTCGCCCATCATCGTAGGGTGATCCGCCAGTTCCTTAGCACGGTCGGCCTGGGTGCTGGCGTCGGCGGTGGCCGCCGTAGCCTTTCCGGTGGCTTCGTTTGTTTTTCGGGTCGCTTCGATGGTTTCGGCCTTTACCTGAATGGTAGCTTCCTTTACGGCGTTGGTCGTGTCGGCCGCCTGGTTGGCCTTATCCTTTGCGGCATTGGCGCCGGCGGTGGCCTGGTTGGCGGCCACCGTGGCTTCTTTCGCTTTATTCTTTACGTCGTCCACACTGTCGGCGGCGGCGACGGCACGGTCACCGGCGGCAAGAACCTGAACCCGGACGGCTGTAAAATCGGCCGTTGCCTGTTGGGTTTCTTTGGTTGCCTGACGGGCTTCACCCGTAGCCGCTTTGGCGTTGTCCGTCGCTTCTTTCACAGTGTCCAGGGCAATGTCCTGAAGCAAGGTTACAGGGGCTTCCACGACCTTTTCAACACCGCCGACCTTCTTATAAGCCGGAAGCGAGAATACGCCGGTTAAGTCGCTCACGATCTCAACTTCTGAAACGCCCTGTGCTTCGACGCCCAGTTTTTCCAGTATGACCGGCAAAAGTTGGGCGGCGATATAGTCCAGTTCTTCACGCTTATAGGCCATAATTCCCCCCTTACTTGTTTAAGATGATTTCGGCCACGTCAGAAGCGGCGACCGGGGAAACGGCTTGTTTCTCCTTTGCCGTAGTAGCGGAAAACGGTTCAAAACTTGTGTGCTGGCGGTCTGCCGCCTTGTCGTAACTGACACTGCCCACGTTCTTATTATCCTTTACGATGGTACCGTAAACGTTGGCAACTTCTTCGCCGGCTTCAGTAGGTACCAGGGTGGCACGGTAGTTTATAACGATACCGGTGTTCTTTACTTCAGACTGGAAAGTCTTCGTTCTTTGTTCTTCTACCTGTTTCATTTTTCGGTTGTATTAACGGTTTCAAGTTCTTCTGTATTTTCAGCCGGGACGGGAGTAAGTGCGCTGATTATCGCTTTTTTCCCGGCACCCAGTATATTATCCGCATCCGTGATAATGGCGATTATCACCGGACGGTAAACTTCCGGTATTTCGACCGGGTTATCATCGTAGTAGATTTGCCGGGCTAAATCAGCCAGGCCAATTTCAGCCGTCGAACGGTTGATCGTGTTGCCAACCGTATGCCTTACGTCCATTACTTCCGGTTCCTCGAATTTCACTTCAACCGGCATTTCTTTAAAGTTCACTTTCATATTTCTGCATTTTTAAAATGTTAAGACCAGTCACTATCACGGAAAGCCCCGACTATCCACCCCCTACCGAGCACGTTGGTAGCCGGTACCGGGGTCATGAAGTCTTCTATGTTTCTGCAATCCGCTATTTCTCCCCCGTTCCATTGCACCTTCCCGCCGTTTGAATAGATATAGATATTGTTATTCTGGTTATGGGCGTTTACGACAGTAACCCGTTGACTTTTATCCCCACTTAACAAGTATCTATATGTGCCGGCCGTCCTGATTATCACCAAATCAACCGGAAAACCGGCGGCGTCCCCTGACGTACCATACAAGGGAATTGTATAGTAAGTTTCATTATTTGAAGATTGGGCGGAAACAAAAGACACATAAACCTTGCCTGTTTCAGAAGCAAGGCCATTCACGTAGAAATAGCCATAACTGCCCAGTACGACCAGCGTGTTCCTGCTGGAAGCGCCGAAACTGCCACGACACCACAAATTAGAGGAATACAGGCGGTAACTACGTTTGTTCGTATAATCATAGCCCTGGTGGTACATGTCACCGCTGAACCACATTTTCCCGTCCGTACCGAAGGAAATACCACCCACTGTTTTGCCCTCACTGTTTACACAGTTCAGTGATTTAAAGGAACCGGTGACACCGGTAAGGGTGCCGCTGAATTTTCCGTCCACCGCTTCGATGGTGCCGTCCTGCAATACCTTAAACTTTGAATTGACCGTTACAAGCCCTTCAAGTTCGATCCGTTTAGCTTTGATCTTTGCCAGGTCTTCCGTCAGGTTGATATATGTTACCGGGTCTTCGTAGCCGGAAAGGTCGAAGACTGTCGCTTCCTTCAGGTACCATGTCACCGCTGTATTATAATCGTTGTTCGTCTGTCCGGTCGGAACGTCCTTTGTCAGATAGAAAAAGTTGGTCGATGAAAAACTGCCTGAAGCCCCACAAAAAACCTGATACCGGTATTCTTTCCAGCCACCGGTTCCGGCGTTGTCCGTAATCCATTGACTACGGCCGCCGTCGCCGGTTGCGTTACTGGCAAAGTTCAAACGGTAACCGGTTGGTATGTTAGCCGTGAAACGGGCTTCAAACACGGCGTTCTGACGGGTTGGTGTGCTGAAGGTGAAGCCGCCCAGACCGGGGCTGGAATTACCGACAACTTTCTGAATGCGTACCTGGAACACGCCGCTGTTTGCGGCCGTTTCGTAGCGGGTAACCGTTACAGCTTCGCCCCCTGAATTATTGTACCGGGAAATACCGTTTAACCCCTTCAGGAACTTAACGTCTTTATTCAGCGGGTAACCGGTCGACTTGTTTATCGAAAGCAAAAGATTACGATCCGTTTGTTCGATAGCACTCCAGTGGCGGTTTAAAGTCACGTTTATATCGCCCACCGTCCCGTTAAAGGTGTCCGTCAGCACGTAGTTCGTGAACTTCTTTTCCACAGCGTTCATACGGGTGCCCATGCTGGTAAGGCTGCCGTCGATAGCGTTAGTTTTGTTCACATACGTGTTCAGTGTCCCTTCGGCGGCGTTCATACGGTTTCCCAAGCTGATAGTCGTACCGTCCAGGCTGTTCAGCCGGGTAGCGTAGGTTTCCAGTGTGCCTTCAGCCGAATTCATACGGGTGCCCAGGCTGGTAAACAGCCCGTTCGCCTTGTCCTCGAATTTAGAAAACAGTTCCAGTTCACCTTCAGCGGCTTTCATGCGAAGCCCCAAATCAGCGACCGTGTTGTTTATGTCGTCCGTCTTCTTGACGTAAAGACCCAGTGTTTCTTCGGCCATATCCAGATCAAGACCGATCTGTGTAACGGTTGAGTTCATTTTATCGGTCTTTTCACCCCAAAGCCGTATATTTTCATTTGCGGCATTCAGTTCGATACCCAGGTTGGTAACTGTCTTATTGGTGTTGTCTATCCTTTCACCCAGCAAGGCGATCTTTTCGGCGGTCTGTTCAAACTTGGTACCGACTTCGATTTTAAAGTCTTCCAGCGGGCGGTTGGTTAGTGCCAGCACGTCGACATAAACGTCACCGGTAAACTTCAGCACGAAATCACCCACGCCGTCCCACATGCCGGAATATTCCAGACTTTCCGTCTCGACACTTTCCACCAGTTCCACCTGGACGAAAGGAAGCCGGCCTTCACCCTGGGCGGAACCTTCAAAGCCGGCCGTCAGCGTGCCGGCGCTCTTACAAATGTATTTGAATGTCAAGTATAAGACACTGGTAACCGGTTCGGGTTTTCTTACGTCAACGTTCGCCTGGCGTATGCCGCTGTTTTTTATGCGTAAGATGTTACGACCGTCCAAATTGACAATACCGGCGACCTTCTCTTTTTGGGCGTACAGGTTCCGGTTAAACATAAGCAGTTTGCCCCCGGCGGTATATGCCCGGATCACGTTTTCACGCTTCCACCCGTCCATGTTTTCGGTGAAGCTGGCGTTCTTCAGGAAGTTGTCTTTCTCCGACATGTTGTACGTCTTGTTCTGCATGTCGACCCGGAAAAGGTTTTCCATCATATCCAGGCGGGTTTGTATATTTTCCCCGTTCTTGAAATGGAACTCGCCGATAGCGTACAAATTTTGAATGAAAGCGCCGAAGCCTTTCAACCAACCGAACCAGGCATTATAAATGCCCGAAAGGTTCCCGACACGACTTTTTACAGCGTTATCGGGATCAGTCTTTGCACCGTACAACACGTCAATATAAGGGGCGAAAGCGCCCACCGTTGTATTCATTATAATGCCCTTACGGTCGGAATTCGTAAGGTTATCCATACGAACCAGGACGTCGCCCTTCTTTATGTCCGCTTCGTTCCCGCTGAAAGTGTTGTATGTGATCCAGTCCAGGCGGTTTTCGCCGTCGCTGTCTGATCCCATGCCGGTAGCGGAAACAACCAGTTCATAATGTTTCGTAACATTGTAATCGTTACCAGCGGAAGGGCGGCCGCCGTAACGCTGACATTCCAGGCAGTCGTCAACCCAAAAGGGGTTATACAGAAGACCACCCCCGGTATCAAAATATATCTTTTTGTTCTCCAGGTCGACGTGATCCACTTTCATCATACCCGAAAAAACGCTGTTATCCCCTTCGCCTTTCAGTTGGTTTATTATCAACTCAAACACACGGAGCGCCCCCCGGATCGTGACTTCGTCGAATTCGGCATAAGATTTCTTTTCCTTTGCCCCGGCGACGTTCATCACTTCCCGGATCAGGACAGCCCAGCCCTTCCCATTCAGGAACCCGGAAAGAAAGTCCGGCGAATTCACGCTGTCATGGAACACGCCGGCGCCTTTCACGTCGATGCCATTCAGGAAGTGGATCAATTCCCTGGCTGTGTCTTCTATGTCTTTTCTTAAAAATTTATCTCCCAGTCCTTCGATGGCCGCTTCGATTTCTTTGTCCGTCCGGAGCGAAGAATAAACGCTTTGATTGCTGGCTTCCAGTTTGTCGCCGACACGCAAAATGTCGTTGAACAGTTTACCGCACACGCCCAGGCCACGCATGAAATTTATATATGCCTTCGCTTCATCCGGCTGGTTCTTCAGAAGGAATTCACGCATCGAACGACGGGCAGAAAATACGTTGTATTCCGAAGGGTCTGCACTGTCCCATGACTTCAACACCTGAAGCACGTCCTTATTCAGTTGTTCCTTAAAGGCCGCCTGTATTTCGGTGATGTTGTTTTCCATCTTGGAAAGTTTCGTGCTGCTGACGGCCAGGGAACACCCGATATTCATTTCCGTAGGGTTGTTCACTTTGCGGCTGATCGAAACGACACGGCTGTCCTGGTACCCGCTGTCGAAATATTCACTATACAGACGGACACGGCGCCCCAGCTTCAGGTTTATTTCTTTTTCCAGGAAATAAACGTAGTCGGTCGGTGCCTTATAGACGGCTGTGTCTATACTATACGTTTTCAAAAATTCGGCAACGGCGTCGGCCAGTTCCTTTTCCGCAAGCCTGTAATATTCGTCAGGCATACGCAAATTATAAAGCACATAATCGTTACCGGTGTGCGGGATCAGTTTGCCGCCCGGTAATTGCTGGTTCTCATACGGGTATTGGTTAATGATTTCAAACTCTTTCGTGTCGGCGTGCCAGTTTACCTCAAAGTCCTGGCCGTTCAGTTCCCCGGACTGGAACTTCACCATCAGAACTTTGCCGGCTATCTGGTAGTCGTCCGGATTGAAAGGTAGTTCCGGATCAGTAAAGAAATAAATTTCCCGTTCTTCGCCTTCGATGGTACGGGGTTCATGACGTACTACACCAACATGACCGACACGCCGGGGATATATGTCACTGAAGGCGGTTTCTTCGGAATATTCAACGATACCCAGGTCGGTATTCTGTTCGACATACCCGGCACCCCCCGGAAGATGCAGACGGCTACTGCCGTACACCTTCGGGTCTATATTCCGGGTGCTGCCGATAGGATAAAGCCGGGTAAAAAACGGGGCGTTGTCGTTGCTGTCCTTGCTTACGTTCAATAAGCCTTTACCGTAGCCCAGTTCCAGCATGTCGCCGTGTTCACACCGGCAAAGGTTCATCGTGTAACCTTCCACCCACCATTCCGTCTTTGCGGCTTCAGCAAGTTTTCCCAGGCCGTCAAAGCATGAAACACAGTCGTATTCAATGTTCACGTTTTCACTGTCGACTACCTGCCCGATACGCCAAACGTCCGTTCCCGTGATACGGTTCATGTTGTCAACGAACAACTGTAAGTGTTGTGCCGGGCTGTCGTTCAGGGAAAAGGCGGTGGAGTTGTCCCCGTCGACCATTTTCAGGACGAGGGCTTTTTTTAGCTTCGACTCGATCCCGTAAAACTTAACATCGTACTGGTATTCGATAGAGGACTTTTTAACCGGCCGGTAGTTCTTCAACAGCCAGTAGCGTTTCCCCAGGAAGTCGACATAATCGTTCACCTTCAAACGGATATATTCGTAGTGCGTGAAGGAAAGCGTCAGGACGGTGTCGGCCATCAGTTCTTCGCTGGTCGCCGCACTGTCAGCCGGGGACACGGTCGCCCGGATGGTTCCGTTTTGCTTATAGATGTTTACTTCCATTTGAATAACGTTTGAATAGTATTTGAATGCCTTTTAAATAGTTGGTACCGGTTCCCGAAATTTCACTTTTATTTTGCCGGCTACCGTTGTTTCGTCCAATGTCGTAAGCTGGTCGTAACCGGTGCTTTCCTTGTAATACATGCGGTACGTTTTACCCAGTTCAGGCAGGCGGATATTCAACCAGCCCGACTTCAGCAGGGCAAGAAAAGCCTGGTAGTTATGGATAAAGCCGGCTTTCCCGTTCCCGGTAATGGCAAACTGAAGGGTTACGTCCCTGGCTTCAAAGGCAGGTGTCAGTTTGTCCGGTAGCTTTTCGCCGTCCTGTTCCCTGAAGTTGACAGCCGTGTAGGCTTTCATTTTCGGGGGCGTAAGCAGGGCGGCGTAATTGGTGTTATCGCCGGCCTTGTCTTCCGTCAAAAAAGCGCCGCACGTTTTATAAACGTCCTGGTCGTTAATGAATAGCAATCCTTCCAGTATATCCATAATACCGTTATTTTTGTTATGACTTAAATATGGCTTTCAATACCAATATGACTAAAATAATAGATAGTGCGGCCGCTAATGGAAGCCATAACGGGGATAAAACCCACCACCAAGACCAGTCAATAAAGTGTGTCAGCTTCAAGATTATGAAAACGATTGAAAGAAGACCACAAAAGCCAATACCACCTGTTGAATTATTATTTGCACTCATTTTATTATACGGTTACCTGTACACCATAAGGTTCATTTTATATTGTTTGAATACCATCCCGGCGGATTGTTTCAATATCCTGGGCGATGGCTTTTAATTTCTCATTACAGCCGGCCGTATTTTCGGCTATCTCCCTGACGTAGTCCGTACATTGGTGCATTTCATCACTTATGTACAGGACATTTTCGTCGATGCTGGCATCATGTTGCTGTACTGAAGTAAACAGCCCCTTCAGTTCGGTTCCGGTTTCCTGATCCATCGTTTGGAAGGTGCCGGACTTTCCGCTTTGCTGGTCGCCGTCTTCGTTCTTCCAAAGGTTAAAACCACGTTTGGCGGCTTCGGCTTGCCAGTTTTCCATAAATTCCTGTGCCTGATCCATATCTTTACCCACGCCGGCGTAAAAGTCTCCCATGATGTTCATGGCATCCTTTGCGATCTGTTCTTCTGACTTTCCACTTCCATAGGCTTCTTCTAACTGCTTTTGCAGTTTGTCGAACTTACCGGCGAAGAACAAACTGTATGCGATCTGCCGGCCTAAGTTTTCAAGCACTTCAGCACCTTTGTCGCCGAAGTCCGTCCAGGCGTCGCTACCGGTCTGAATAGCGTTTACAATGCTATCCATCATCCCGTCGCCCAGGGAACCGAACGTGTCGGTCAGGTAGTCCCGAAGGGCTTGCTGGGCTTCGTCGGCCTGTTCCTGTAAATCAATCAGGCTTTGCAGTAAGTTCTTATTTTCGTCCGACATGGTTTGCGTGCTGATAATAGTCTTTGCACGTTCCATGTTCAGCCGGTTTTCCCCGTCGATCAAGTCGGGATATACTTGCAATACGCCCGTATAAATATCTTTTCCTTTACCCCAGCCGAACAAACCGGTTTTCTTATGGCCGGTCTTGACGGTGACATTATAAAGCCCCCGTATTCCCTGCTCATAGGCCGCCTTTTGCTTGTTGAATTCGTCAAGGCTTCCCTTCAGGTTGAAGGGGCTTAACTTCATCGTAGGGGCGTCGCCTTTCAGTTCGTCCTTGTATGCCTGTATGGCATCCCGGTACACCTGTACCGCCCTGGCCGCTTTGGCGATGCTTTGCTCCCCGAAGATGTTTTCCGCTTCCTTCATTAAAAGGTTTTGCTGAAGCAGCAAAAGGTTATATTCCCTTTGCATTGCCAGCTTATTGGCGGCGACTTCGGCCAGGGCTTCCTGGTGTCGTTTTTCAGCGGCGGCGCCCATGCTGAAAATGGCGGTCATTATCTGAATGGCGGCGCCAACGATAGCCAGGATCACGGACGCCTTTTCAACAGCGGATATACTTTCACCGGCCGAAACGCTTAGCGTCTTGATACCGTCGATCATGGCAATAGCCCCGCCGGCTACGTTACTGCACGCCTGAAGGGCGGCCTTTGTGCCTTCGTCCAGGAAGTCCATGCTGTTAATCATGCCGTCAATTTCGGCTTTACAGCGCTTTATGGCGGTGGAATTCTTCTTCCATTTTTTGGCGTCGTCCGGGGCTTTGGTTTCATTTTCAGCCTTTACGTACTTGATTTCATCCTTCAGGGCGGCCACTTTGGCACGGGCGACAGCCGTATCTTTGGAGTCCTTGCCGTTGGTTTTCTCGCTTTCTGCAAGCGCCTTTTCCGCCTTATCCAGCGTGTCATATAATTGGTTCAGGCTCATGCTGCTAATTTGCGACATAAGCGCCTGGAAGTAAACGTCTTTTTCAGCGTACACCCGGTCAAGTTCGGACAGGTTGTCGTTCTTCACCTGTTCGGCCTGAACGATTGCTTCCTGTATCTGACCGTCAACGTCGGCATTTTCCGATGTATTGTTTTTCAGGTCATAATATTTTTCCTGAAATTCATGCAGCAGTTCGCCGGCTGATCCGTCAGCATCGACGCCCACACTGATAACGATACCCTTCGTATCAGCCGTCAGCAAGTCTTCCGCACCGTTCAGAACGTTATCCACATAGTCCTGAAGTTCAGCTTCAGAAAGAACGGTTCCGTCCGGAAGAATGGGCGTAACCAGGATTTCGGTTTCTTTGCCGCTGGCGTCCTGAATGCCGAACTGGGAAGAAAAGACTGTGGCGATACCTTCGCCGGCATCCTTCCAACCGGCGGCCGCTAATTTGGCGGCGTCAATTTGGGGACGGGCAAGCAGGTCGACATTGCCACTACCAAAAGCGGCGGTCATTTCGTCACCTATCTTTTTAAGACGACCGGCGGAAGTTTGCGCCTGAAGTTTGTCGATGTCTTCCTGTGCCTTTTTTTCAATATCCAAGCGTTGCTGGGCGAAGTTCCGGTAAGGTTCCAGTAACTTCTTTAAATTATCCTGGCGTTCCTTCAGTTCCTTTTTGTCCAGGTCTTCCAGTTGCTTGTCATATAACTGGGCGGCTTTCACTTTTTGAACACCGGCCTGGTAGGATATTTCCTGCTTTTGTTCCGGGGTTACCTTCACCCCGGCTTTTTTTAGTTTCTCGTACAGCGCCAGGCGGTCTTTTTCTTCCTTCTCGATACGCTGCTTTTCCTTCTCGAATTCCAGTTTCGCCTGGGCACGCTGTTTGTCGTAACCTTCCTGCCTTAAAGCCAGGTTTTGTTCTTCGATTTTCAACCGGGCTTTTACTTCCAGTTCCGCCAGGTTGTTAGTCGGTTTTTCCTTCGGCGTCTTCGGATCAGGAACAAAGTCGCCCAGTTTGGTCTTTTTCTTTAAGGCCATCAGGTCTTCCTGAAGTTTGGCCGCTTCGCCCAGGTAAGCCTGTTTTTCTTCTTCAGCCGATTTAATGGCCGCTTCCTTTGCTTCCTGGTTATGCTGTTTTATCAGTTTTCGGGCATCTATTTGGCCGTTTGACTCGCCCTGTGCAGAGTATAACAGCATTTTCTTAAACCAGCCCATTGAACCGTCCACGTCGTCTTCAGGGGTTGCCTTTACCTGGGCGACCTTTTCGTCGGCTTCGATGGCTTTGTTTACCAGACTTTGGGCTTTGGCTTGCAGGAAAAGCATTTGAATATAGTCTTCTCCTTTTTCCTGAAGAACGTCGTACCATTCGGCAATGGTCTTGTAATACCCGAAGGTTTCCCCGTATTTACGGTTCAGTTCTTCGACCTTGCTTTTTTCCTGTTCTTTAGTACCGGTAAAGTCTTTCAGGGAACGTTTAGTATTATCTATTTCGACACGGGCTTTTATCATTTCAGCACGGCCGTTCTTCTCTATGTCGACCATTTCGGCGGCCTTTTCGGCGGCTTTGGCCTGGGCATCGGAATATTTGTTCCAGGCAATGACAAGCCCGGTAATAACTAAGGAAAGCCCCAGCGTTAAGGTAGCCATTAAAGCGGTAGCGGCGGCGTTGGAAATTCCCAGGGCGGTAGCCAGCCGGACATTGGCACCGGTAAGCATATCCTTTGCCCTGGCGACAGTGACAAGACGGAAAGCGGAGTCTTTATTCAGGGCGTTCATGACTTGTTGTAAGCCCATTGTAATAGCCATTACCGACTGTACTTTCGTCTGTATCTTTATCAGGTCTTCGTTTTCGGATGCAAATACACCCATTACGCCGGTGGCGACGGTGAACCCGCCGGCCAGGCCGGAAACGCCGGACATTACGCCCTGAAGCCCGGCGTCGTCATGTGCCAGGATATTAGTTTGTGTGCGAAGGTCGCCGATAGTGTCGGAAAGGTTGGCGGCTTCAGCGGCCAGCTTCCGGTATTCCGGGCTGGTCTCTTTTCCTTCCAGGCGCATCTTCGCCATTGCGTCCTGCATTTCCCGAAGCTGCATAGAAAGACGCTTCCCGGTAGTACGGGTTTGCTCGTATTCCTTTTCAACGCCTATCAGGGCGGCTTTTTCTTCGTCCAGTACTTTTTTACAAGCGATGATTTCGGCTTTCATTTCAGCCTGAGCGCTGCCCGGTGCCAGTTTGGCGTATTGCTTTTCAAGGTCTTTTAAGTCGTTTTCCACCTGTTTGATAACGGCTTTCTGTTCGGTGATCTTCGCCTTTACCTGGTCGGCCGACTGGGTAACCTTATCACCTAAAGACGTGGCGGCCTGGCCGGCTTTATTCAAGCCGTCAGATAATTTGTCACGCATCAGAAATTCAATTTCAACAGGTTTCATACTTTACTTTTTTAGCTTTGATTGGAAATACCCCAGGGCACCGCTGCCCCGGCCTTTTTTCTTGTCTTCTTTCTCTTTTGTTTTGCCGCTGACGTAGCGGACGGCATCGGCCGACATCATTATCAGCGTTTGATAATTTACTTTCCACATGATATAATGCAGGTTCCACCCCGTAGCGGTGGCGATCTGCCATATTACACCGAAGGGGCTATGGCTACCGACTACCCGGCTGTTTAACTCCCCTTTCTTTCTTTTTGGCTCAGTCTCGGACGTAGCGGGTTCGCTATTTCGCTCGATCTGATAATATTCATAAAATCCTTTGTCCCCAGCAGGGTGATAAAACGAAGGTTGGCACCCTGAACAAAAGCGTCCGGAACAAACCAACGGATAAACCAGGCCATGAAGGGCGAAAGGAACCAACCGGAAAAGGCACCCCGGCAAATGGTTAGTGCTATCATCTTACTAACCCGTGCCCCATGTTTAGCCAGGAAAACCATTTCTTCGTGTTTGTTGAAGGCTTTCATTTCTTCGTAGGTGAAGCCGATCTTCAGGTAGTGCCGGGCAATCCTTATTTGATTACCCAGGCACGGCCGTTTCATTGTCATGCGGGGGGTGAAGCGCTTACCGGTAAAGGGTATCTTTATCTCTTTAATAGGTAAAGAAACGCCTATATCCAGCAGGGCTTCCGCCGCTTCCAGTTCTACATTCATAGGTTACAACTTTACACCCCGGCGTCGTCCGGTAAGTCCTCAATAGTGAAGGGGGCGCTGCCGTCGGCCGGTTCTGCAATGCTTAACTTACATTTGATTTTAGAAACGGAAGTCAGGTTCAGGTTACCGCCTATATAAGCAGATAGCAAACAGTTCGGGATCGTGATACGCTGGCCGCTGTCTGTGTCGATAACAGCTTCGCCCGTTACTTGAACCAATTTTGAGGGTGCAGTCCAACCGGTAATAGCTTCGCCGGTCTTCTTCAGGGCGCCGCCCATTGTCGCCATCAGGTTTTCAGGGCTTAACTGGATCAGATCAAAAGCCGGTTTGATTGTACCGTTTGATTTCGGGATAATTTTCACCGGATAGCCTTTTTTCTGTGCGGCACGGATTTCGGTTGTTTCGCCTTCCTGGCCGCCCCAGTCGAAGGAGTCTTCTTCAATAAAGCCCAGGGACTTTTTATTGAACTTGAATTCGTCCAGGCCATACATTAAATTTTGTTCATCTCTTTCCATTATAAGTTCTTTCTTTTAAAAATGATTATTACTATCAGCGTCAAAATAACCCCGGCCGTAAAACCGATTGAACACCATTTGAACACTGTTTGAAAGGTGTTTTTCTTTATCTCCGTGACCTGTATGTCGGTATCGTTACGTATGCGGGTAAGCTCCTTTTCGTAGCGCTCGCACTGTACCTGAAGGCTGTCACAGGTGGCAGACACGTAAACCGTGTCGCCTACGGCTTCAACCCTGATCCCGGCCTGGCCTTTCTTCTCACTGAAGGAAGCGCCGGGCGGCAGGCTATGGAGGTTCTGCGTCGGTATCTTCAGTTCTACCTTCGACAGCGGTACCGGTATGTTTATCACCTGTCGGACTTCTTTCAACAGGACGCTGTCTACGGTTGCCCTGGCGCTTTCGGTCATTTTCTTCGTACTTCCGCAACTCGCCACGAATAGGGCATTCAGCATAATGCTTGCAAGTGCTAACCATTGACATAGCCCTTTCCAGCCTGGAAATAACCCGATACAATTTTCTGTTTTCATCCTGTAATTTTTCTAATGTTGTTTGTAAGTCCTCGCTGATGGACTTGTAGTAATCAAAGATTTCTTTCTTCTGCCTGGTATTATTTACCTTCCGGTTGACAAACCAGGTACCCAGCGAAAAAAGCACCCCGGAAGAAATTAAAGTGACAAGCAGGTCAAACCATGTGTACATGACATTTTTCCCTTTCATTATTTAGTGAGTAAGTCCCAGCCCCTGTTCACGTCTACCATGTTGGCCGGAATTCCGTTTTCTACCCGGCTCATGGCGGCGGCTATCCGGCACATGACACTACGGTTATTCACGTCTACCACCTGGTCGGGTTGAACACCGGCACCGGCGCAAACTGCCCGGATATAATTGTCGGTGTTGTTCTCCGAAGGGGGCGCCCAGCGGTTTATCATCTGACGGACGGTTTTGCAACCGTTCAGCCTGGAGTAATTTTGCAGCAACTTCAGCATGGCACGGTAGCCGTAGGCCATGCTGGTAAACTGTTTGAAGGCCGGATCGGTGGAAGGGGTTTTCTCCCCTTGCCACACAGTCGGGCTTTGCCTGATATTGCCCGGATTGTTGTTTCTAAGTCCCCGGCTCATATCAATTCCCGTCTTCTTCGTCAATGTGTTGGATAGCCGCCTGTTCAGCTACGCTTCCGGCGTCCGGGTCTGTGCTGAACCATTTCTTACCGTTGAAATAAAGGTCGACGGTCTTACCGCCGCCGATCATCACGTCGGCAATAGTGATCGTTTTGTCGGCTGACTTATTAACCACTTCCAGGCGGGCGCCCAGCATGGCTTCATCGTCCCCGACAATGTTCCAGGAAGCGTCGGCGGTGGGGGTTGCCTCAATGGTGGAAGAATAAGCGGAAAGAGTTACCGTAGTACCTACCAGTTTGGCCTTCGCCTTTGTACGAGTGTCTAAAAGGACGACTTCTTCACCGAAAGCGGTGTTCGTGTCGGCCATCATTAACATCTTGAAGAAGTAGAGTTCGCCGGCATTTTCCAGCTTGTCAATTTGGATCACTTCCATATCATCCACCAGGTTCACGCAGCCCCAAAGGTTCGTGTCTAAGTCCATCGTGGCGATCGTGCCCATGATAACGCCGTCAGGCCATTGCGCCAGCGGTATGATAGTAGTGTTCTTGAAACGCTGGGCGTTCTGATCCGTCCAGTTGGCGCCTTTGGCGGTTTGGGCGGTCAACTCATTATCATAAGTATCGGCGTCGTTTACGCTCATGACATACTTAAAATTCGGGTTGTTACGCAGCACTTCGGGCGTAGCCTGGCGGATTGCCATCATACGCTTAATCATACTTGTTTCGGCTGTCTTTACACGGATAACGTCAGGATCGGAGAACACACGGGTAAGCACACCGTCGAACAGGTGGTCGTCGTCGTTAATGTCATTGACATAAATACCGTTAATGAAATGGAAGCCCAGTTCAAAGTTCACGACTTTTGCCATTTCGGAAAGCAGCAGGTTCTGACCTTCGGGCGGCAGTTCAGCAAAGACCAGGTTACCCTTCGGCTGGAAGGGACGCCAAATCTTTTCAAAGGTGCGGGGGTTGAAGGTGGTAAAAGCCATAAATTCCTGGGGGATCAGTGCCTTTTCGTCGTAGTTGAACGTTCCCTTTGCGTCTGACTGTTTCGGCATTTCCTTACGCTTCTGAAGCATCTTTCCCGTTTTCATGCGGGGGATAGAAAACTTCTTCGTGATATTCGGTTCGATGTGGATCAGACCTTTCTGCACAAGTTCGTTACCGGTGGCGGCTTTGGTGAGGATTTTTTCTAATACCTCACCGTCGTAATTACTGTTAATAAGATTAATTGCCATATTGTTTTCTCGTTTTTAATGGTTACACGGTATATCCGTTCTTCTTACGGATGTTTGTCATTTCTTCGTCCCAGGCACCGGTTCCACCGGCGGCAGGCTTATGAAGATTATTCATTACACGACGCTTTGCCGGTAACGCTTTGAGGGCGGCTTCGCCGTTTTCACGGTCGGCCTTCAGGAGCGCTTTATAAGTAGCCTTTTGCGGTTCGGTGATACGGCCTTCATCAAAGGCTGTCTGTACCAGGCCGTCGATTTCCGCTTCAGCGTCAGCGGCGGCTTTGTCCTGGAAGACTTTCAAGTCTTTCTTCAGGGTTGTTACTTCGGTCGTAAGACCGGTTACTTTGCCGGCTTCGGTTTCCAAATGGGTAATTTGGCGAAGCACGTCTTCGTCCGTCGTGCAGTCTTTGAACGCCGGACGTTTTCTAAGTTCTTCTAAATTCATTTGATTTTCTGTTTGTGACTGGGTTTTCAGTCGGTTATTGAATATAGTGTACACGTCGTCGGGCGTTGAGTCTTCCGGGACGCTTTCTTCTATGTCATACAGGCCGTCGATAAGACCGGCGTCAAGGGCTTGCTGGGCGGTCAGCCAGTGATCCTTCCCGTCGAAGTAGGCGGCCTTTATTTCATCCACCGTTTTTTTAAGACGGCCGGCAAGCATTTCGGCCAGGGTGTTTTCCAGTGAGTCAATGTTCCGGATCACTTCTTCCAGTTCGGCTTTGTTACCGTATGCCCCGCCCTGGATGCTGTGAAGCATCAGGCGGGAAAAACGGCTCATGTAGACAGGCTTCCCGCACAAGGCGATAACGGAAGCCATGCTGGCGGCAATGCCGTCGATATAAATAGTAATGTTGGCTTTGCTGTTACGAAAAGCATTGAAGATCGCAATACCGGCGTACACATCGCCGCCGTTGCTGTTGATACGGGCGTCTATATTGGTGAAGCTGGCTTCCATTTCCAGCAGTTCCCTGGTGACGTCCCCGCTACGAACTTTGTCGTAGTCTCCTATGTCCCCGTACAGTAATATACAGGCGGCTGACTGGCCGGGTATCATATTAAAAAATCTATCCATTTGCAAAACGTTTTTTAGGTTCATTTTTGGCGAGTTCCCCGCCCGTTTACTTCGCAAAATTGAGTCAACTTTTACCGTTTTGCAAATCGCATGCGCATGATAACACTTTATAAGCGAATGATATAACTATAAAGTTGTATGATGCGCCCGCAGTTTTTTTTTGAGTCTTTTATATGACAATTTTGCACATATAAAATAAGACGTATATGGCGGATTTGACGAATAAACAGAAGAAGGAATGGGCGGGAATGCTCTACCTGAAGGAGAACCTGACACAGCAGGAAATTGCGGAAAAGGTCGGGGTCAGCCGGATCACTGTAAACAAGTGGATCAAGGCGGAAATGTGGGAACAACGGAAGGCCGGGCTGACCCTGACAAGGGAAGAACAGATCAGTCTTTTGTATCAACAGGTGGCGGAAATAAACCGGGGCATCAAAGACCGGGAAGAAGGCAAAAGGTATGCCACTTCAAAGGAAGCGGACGTCCTTATCAAACTGTCTTCAGCCATTAAGAAAATGGAAACGGAGTCAGGTATAGCGGACATTATCGGCGTGGGTATGCGCTTCATCGAATTTTTGCGGCCGGTGAACCTGGAACTGGCGAAGGACGTCACCCGTATGTTTGACCTGTTTGTAAAATCAAGCATAAAGCAGTAGGCCATGAAGCAGGAAGAAAGAGACGCCATAAAAAACTGGGAAGAATACAAACAAAGTATTTACTGTTCCACTGAAGTAGACCCTACTATGTCACCGGCCGACATAGAGAAACACCGTCTTTACCTGGAAGCGCACCCCGTAGAATGGATAAAGTTTTTCTTTCCCAAATATGCGAAGTACGAATTCGCCCCCTTCCATGTAAAGGCGATCAACCGCATTATAGGGAACCCGGAATGGTACGAGGTTTTATCATGGAGTCGTGAGCTGGCGAAAAGTACCGTCTGCATGTTTATTATTATGTTCCTGACACTCACAAAAAGGAAAAGGAACGTCGTACTGGCAAGTAATAGCGTAGACAATGCCGAACGCTTGCTGGCACCCTATAAGGCCAACCTGGAAGCGAACCAAAGAATAAAGGCATACTACGGCGATCAGGTGAACCTGGGAAACTGGACGGCAAGGGAATTCATAACAAAGGACGGCGCCGCCTTCCGGGCGCTGGGTGCCGGTATGTCCCCCCGTGGATCACGTAACGAAGAAATCCGTCCGGACATTGAAGTCATGGACGACTTCGACACGGACGAAGCCTGCAACAACCCGGACACCATAGAGAAGAACTGGAACTGGTTTGAAAACGCATTATATCCGACCCGATCCATTTCTGAACCGACACTGATATTATGGTGCGGTAATATTATCGCAAAGGACTGTTGTATCACCCGTGCCGGCAAAATGGCCGACCACTGGGACATTATCAATATCAGGGACGACAAAGGGAAGTCTACCTGGCCGCAGAAGAACACGGAAGAAATGATCGACCGTATTCTGTCAAAAATCAGCATGAAAGCCCAGCAGGGCGAATATTTCAATAACCCGGTATCTGAAGGGAAGGTATTCAAAAACCGGACATTCGGGAAAATTCCTTCCCTGAAGAAGTTCCGGTTCCTGGTCGTGTATGGTGACCCCACCCAGTCGGAACAGAAAGGGAAGGCGAAAAACAAAAAGGGTTCCCGGAAGGCTGTATGGTTGTGTGGCGAGATTGACGACGTGCTGTATATTATCAAAGGGTTTATATTCAAAGGGACAAACGCTGATTTTATAAACTTTTACTTTGTGCTTCATAAATGGGTGGGTAACCGGTGCCCGGTGTACCACTACATAGAAAACAACTCTATGCAAGATCCATTTTTTCAGCAGGTCTTTAAACCCCGTTTGAAGGCACAACGGGAAAAGACAGGCATAAACCTGACAATCACCCCGGATGAAGAAAAAAAGACCGACAAGGCTGTCCGTATTGAAGCCAACCTGGAACCTATGGACAGGGAAGGCCGCCTGATTATGAACATAGACGAAAAGGACGAACCGAACATGGCCGAATTAAACAACGAGTTCCAATATTTCGACATGGCTTTAAACTATCCGGCTGACGGCGTCGACTGCATCGAAGGTGCAAAACGTGTCATTGAAAACAAGTTGCAGGAACTTGCACCGGCGACGGTCATACCGGCAAAGTCTATGCGGAAATTCAATAAATACAGAAGATAGTTATCACTTTAATACAAAGAATATATGGGAAGATTTATTTCAAAAGAAGACTTCGACGCCACCGTTCACCGGGATATACTGGAAGCTGTCACACGCCAGGATGATGCGGTAGTCGAAATTTGCACCGACAGGGCTATCAGTGAAATGCGTTGTTACCTTTCCGGGCGCTACGACTGTGACGCTGTGTTTTCCGCCACGGGCAAAGAAAGAAACCAGCTTATACTTATGATGCTGACCGATATGGCGGTCTATCACCTGTTTTGTATTCACAACCCTACGAAATTGTCGCAAATGCGAAAAGACCGGTATGAACGTGCGGTCGAATGGCTGAAGGCTGTACGCCGGGGCGACATTTCCGTAGACGGGTTGCCGCCGGTACAGAAGTCACCGGAGGAAGCGACCGCCAGTTCACCTTATCAAATGCGTAGTAATAAGAAACGTCGAAATCATTTTTAATCATGGCAAAGAAAAAGAAATACAATAAAATAGCCGTTACCGGGAACGTGGGACGGCAGCCGGACAGAACCGGAACAAAAACAATCATACTAACCCAAACCCGCCGGGGAAACATTGACATAGGCGACTATATGACAGCCTTAAAAGCGGCTGAAAATGTGGACTTCCCTTGCTGGTCGAAACTATATGATATTTACGAAGACATTCTGACGGACGGGCACCTTTCAGCCGTCATACAGAAAAGGAAGTCGCCCATCCTGAACACACCGATAGAGTTCAAGCGTAACGGCAAGGTAGACGAAGAAATCGGCGTACAACTCCGTTCGCCCTGGTTCCGTAGTTTCCTTTCTGACCTGGCCGATACCGTTCAGTGGGGAACTTCCACCTTTCAGTTCTTCAGGAACGGGGAATGGCTGGGTTATGACCTGATCCCCAGGAAGCACGTAAACCCTATTAAGCGGATCATATTACGCCGGCAGTCGGATATAACCGGCGACAGTTTCGACGAATACGCCGACCTGGTTACCATCGGCAACCCCCGTGACCTGGGCATTTTAGCGAAAGCCGCCCTGTATGTTATTTACAAGCGCAATGCAACGGCGGACTGGGCGCAATTCATAGAGTTATACGGGCACCCACTGAAAGAAGGCATATATGACGGATGGGACGAAGACTCACGCACCAAAATGACCGACGACCTGTTCAATATGGGGGGATCGGCGGTAATTGTACACCCAAAAGGCACCGAAATAAAGATACATGACGCCGGTAGCAAGTCCGCCAGCAGCGACCTTTATAAATCCTTCGTGCAATATTGTAACGACGAACTTAGCAAATTGGAACTGGGTAACACCCTGACAACTGAAGCCGGCGACACGGGTACCCAGGCTTTAGGTACCGTCCATCAGAGCGTGGAAGATAAAATCGAACGGGCAGATCAAAAAATGATCCTGGACGTTCTGAATTATGAACTTACAGACGTATTCACCAATTTAGGCATGAATACGGCCGGCGGTGAATTCTCGTTCGTGGTGCCGCAAAATAAAGACTTGTCGGCACGTGTCATAATAGACCAACAGCTTAAAAGTATGGGATTGCCTATTTCCGACGACTATCTATATGAAACGTATGGTATTGAGAAGCCGAAGAACTACGAGGAACTGAAAGCCGCCCGAATGCCTGAACCGAAAAAACAGTCTGAAGAAAAAACGGAAGAAGAACCGGAAGAAGGCAAAGAAGCCGGCAAGACTGACAGCCCGGAAGAAAAAGTAGACAAGAAAAAGGAAAACTTTTTCAAGAATCTATTTTCTGGTTTTTTTCAGGACGCCCCCGGAAAAGGCAAGGGGGCAGTTTTAAAGTTTTAATGAACAACCTTTACCGGAATGCCCGACAGGATAAACCGGTGGAAAGTGGTTTCAATTTTGACGACGAAGTCCTGAAGAAAGCACTGAAGAATATCTATGATAAAGATTTTCACCCAATGACCGATATTGAGGAAAACCTTTTTAACGCCACCTGGGAGACTATGAACAAAGCCGCCGATAAAGGTTTCCGGGCACGTACACCGAATGATCCGGATTATGACTTTTATCAGGAGATACGCAAAAACAATGCGGTATTTTCGGCATTTAAAGTACATCGGGCACAAAACGATATGGCAGCGCTTTTACTGGATAAAAACGGTAATTTAAAGCCATTTGAACAGTGGTTGAAAGAAGTCAGCCCCATTGCAGACCATCAGGTACGCCATTGGTTGCGTACCGAATATGACACGGCTGTCATACGTGCGCACCAGGCGGCGGACTGGCGGCAGTTTGAACGGGAAAAAGAGTTTCTGCCGAACCTGAAATGGGGTGTATCGACCAGCGTACACCCAGGTGCGGATCATAAGATATTCTGGGGAACTATCCGCCCCATTGACGATCCGTTTTGGAACGTACACCGTCCGGGGGATCGGTGGAATTGTAAATGTCCGCTTACTTCCACCGACGAAGAACCGACACCGGCACCGGGATATACACCGGAGAATAAGCCGGAACCGGGGCTGGATAACAATCCGGGAAAGGACGCTAAACTTTTCGGGGACACGCACCCTTATATTCAGGAAACACACCCCGGAGCAAAGAAGGCGGTCGATAAGCTGCTGAAACGTATCGAAGGAATGATTGCCGAAATGCCGGCTAACCTGACATACGAAACTAAAATGGCTATTGCCAGGCATAACATTGAACTGGAAAAGGCGCTCAAGATTACCAAAGGTAAGCCTATGGGTGTGGAAGAAGCGGACAAACAGCATGCAAACCCGAATCATGGGAAAGAAAGAGGTTACGCCATTAATTGCCAAACTTGCGCACCGGCTTATGCGTTACGCTGCCAGGGGTTTGATCTTATGGCAAAATCCAATACTCCCGGATCGAAACTTGAATATTTAAGCAGGGGTATGAACGTATGGAAAGCCTGGAAAAACATCGACGGGACACCGGCAAAACATACTACCATTAACGGCTGGATGGAGGCAAAAGGGTACAAGCAAATGACACAAAAACGCTATTTGCAGTTTTTCGATGAAACGTGTAAGGAAGAAGGCATTTACGAATTAAGTATAGGCTGGAAAGGTGGGGGCGGCCATGCCACTATCTTACAAAGGTTCGCAAATGGAGAATTGAGATACATAGAACCCCAGTTGGATAACTCCAAAGGTTCGGGAAGGGAAAGTCACAACCTGGATTATTTAGGGAAATATGGGGCGGCAAAAGTGCATGACTGTCGGGGGATAATGCGAATAGATGATAAACTATTCAACATCGACTATATCGAAATCTTCGACAAATAGCCCGATGATGTCAAGGGCTTCGAAGCCGGTCACCTCTGTAACACTGGCACCGTCGAACAAAAAGACAAAAGGGAAACCGGTGTCAGTGTCATCCGGGAAACGGAATTGAAAAGCATCCTTATCCTGGTATTTACCAAGATAATCAAAGGAAAGCCCGTACATATCTACAAGGCTTCCGGCGGCTTTCTTTACTTGTTCCGGTATATTCATAAAATGCTATTTTCGCAAAGATAATATTTTATTTTTAAACACAATGAAGAAATGGAGATAAAAGAATTTTCAGCACTGATAAAGACCAAACGCAAAGAACTGGATGAGCTTATGAAACGCAAAATGCCGGTTCTTGCCGGACGCATGGCTAAGGATCATTATCAGAACAATTTCCGTCAGGGCGGCTTTATAAATAACGGTCTGCGTTCCTGGCCGAAAGCGAAAAGAATTTCCGCCGGGGGAACTTCTGCCGCCAGTCAGTACGGTACGTTATTGTCAAGTAGAAATCACCTATTCAGTTCTATCAAGTACGTACCATCGGATTACCGTGTAAAAGTGGCGAATGATCTTATCTATGCGCCTGTACATAACTGGGGCGGAACCCTTCACCCGACTGTTACGCCCCGTATGCGGAAGTTTGCCTGGGCGAAGTATTACCAGTCAGGGGGCGGGCAGAAAAATGCCACAGAGGGCACGAAAAGCGCCAAAAACGAAGAACCAGCGGAAGCATTGAAATGGAAGAAGCTGGCACTAACGAAAAAAGAAAAGTTAGACGTGAAGGTTCCCCAGCGTCAATATTTAGGGGAAAGCAAGGAACTAAGCGAAAAAATCGCTGGGAAGACAGAAGAAGAAATACGTAAAATTTTAAATTCATAAGAAAATGGAAGATATATTTTTAGCTATTCAGGAGCGCATAGCGCTGAAAATGCCGGAATTGTCCCTGGTGGACGAAGATTACGGCCAGTTAATAACCGATGAAGACACCTATCCGGTAACGTTCCCCTGTGTCCTGATCTCAACCATAGACGCCGACTGGACGGATATAGGCATGGGAGTACAGAAAGGAGATTGTAACATCACCGTCAAACTGGCGATTGATTGCTACGACGACACGCATTACGCATCAGGAACGGCAGACAAGATAAGGGAACGGCTGCAAATGAATAACAGCCTTTATAAATTGCTTCAGGGCTTCCGTAACACTAAGGAAATGGGTTCACTTAAAAGGGTGAAAAGTACCGATTATGCTATACCGGGGGGAAAGAAAGTATATGAAACGACTTTCAGGTTCAACTACCACGATAACAGTGCGGCTATTCGCCAGTAAAAAGGCACAACTGGGCGGGGGTGATCTTTGGCTTTTTAACTTTCGGAACCGGCTGTACCACTATGTCGGTCAGCTTACGGCAGTTCTGCCGGATAATTGTCATGATCCGTTCTTCGGATATGAAGAATTCTTCCTGGGAAAGTACCTTCAGGGCATCATCAAAACGTAAACGCTGTATTTCCGTCCAGTAGTAATACCGGCGGAGCAGCTTTTCGTTCCGTAAGCTAATAAGTTCTTTACTTCTTCCCTTTGGCATGGCATAATTTTCTATACAAAAGTAGTGTTTTAACGCCGAATAAAGCAAGAAAAAAGCCTGTAAACTTCAAATTTACAGGCTTTTATTAACTCCGTTAAGCTGATACTTGACTAATCCATCGTAATAGCGTCGAACCGGTCTTCTTTTCCGGGAATAAACGGTCTTACTTTCGTAACAACCCGGCTACTTACTTTTACTTTTCCGCTACCTTTGCAGAATCGACATTCACAGGACGGGCGGCTTCGGTCTGCCCGGTTGAATACAAAGCCTAGCCCTGAACAGTTCCGGCAAATGGTAAGGTGTGGCGCAACGTCCCGGATCACGGTACGAACTTCAAGATCGGTCATTTCTGCCATTTTATCAACATACCTTTGTTTAACCTGGCTGTATGCTGTATATTTATAATTTTTGGCAAAGTTCCGTTCCTGGGCTGTTCCTCTGTTCTCCACCTGATCCGCTACGCCCAGGAGAATTTCTTCGCCCCAACGTAGCGCACTGTTAAGCTGATCCGGTGTCTGACAAGAGTCCAGCACCCGCAAAATGGGTGCCAGCTTCTCATTGAATAACTTTTCGACTTCCATCACTTCATGGCCGCCAGTGACAGCGGTAGTTTTATGTCGTTTCCTTTTTCATCCTTCAGCGTCACTTCGATAAACTGACAGGAAGGCGCCGGGCGGTAAGCGGCTTTAATGATAGCGATACCGTCCAGGAACTTTTCGTCCTGGGTTTTAATAGCCAGCTTTTCCAGTTCAAGCACTTTATTTGCCTTCAGGTTTCCTTTGCGGTCTTTGGCGATCAACCCCATAACGGTTTCAACCAGGGCGGCGGAATTTTCATCTTTCGCCAATGACGCCAGGTATTCCTTCACCTTTTCAATACCGGCGTTTACAGTGTCGTCCCAGCCTTCATTTATACGATTGCCCAGGGTGATAGACATAAGGCCGTCCTGGGTGGTAAAAGTATTGCTACGACGGTCTAACTTCGTTTTAAACAATTCGTCTTTCATGTCGATAAGCAGGTCGGCGTCTCTGAACACTTCCTGTTTAATCAGCATCATCTGGCTACTAAGGTTTTGTAACTTCTTGATGTTGGTAGTTACAAACTTGTCGGTAAGCGTTTTGTACGTTTCCCGGTCTTCCTGTTGTTTCAGCTTCTTTGCTTTGTCTTCAGCTTCAATTCTTGCACGAAATTCAGCCTTTTCTTTTTCTGTCAATTTTTCGTAATCCATAATCTTTACTTTTAAATAGTTTATACATTGAGTTGAATTATTCTTCGTTGTCGTTTGGAAGTGGGCACCATGTAGGCGTACTACGTGCCTTTGCTGTTCCATCTGCTTTTCCGTCCGTATCGTATGAAATGAATACCGAAGGGTTCATGTGTACCCCTGGAAGCAATTTATTAAACGATGGGTGTTTACATTCCCCACTGGATATGCTATCTATACCGTTCTCTTTACCATCATTCCATACAATCAGGTAAGGGCAGTTTGCGCAGCCGCTTACTATTATTTTCTTATTCATTTTTTTATCTGGTTGAGTTAATTCCAATGCCCTATTCTTGTCAAATCAGAATGATTTTTTACAGCTATGATATTCTTTCCCTCACTTGTTTTCTTGAAATCATAATCATCATTCAATATCCTAAGAAATACTTTTCCGTAATCAGAAAAGTGAGAACTTTGCTCATCATTGAGGGCGACGGCTTTGACTGTTTCCCCCTCATTATCTGTATATTTATAAATTATACCTTTACTCATTTTGAATTGTTTTAATGGCTTCTATTATCATAGAGTCGGCCGTAAAAGTATGTTCCCGAAGGTTGTCTATACGTGAACTTTGCAGGGAGTCCATAAACTGAAGATATTCCACGTCAGACTGTAACATGGATATTTTTGCTTCCTGTTTGGCATAAGCCAGAAACAGGCACACACATACGGCCACACAGGCCGCCACTTTTAAAACTGTTTTCATAACTTTTTGAATTTAAACATGTATAAATCACACTCGTTGTTATCCAGGATATAATAATCGGGCTTTATTAAAGCGTTCCAGGCTTCGGGTGCCAGTAAACGTTCGTCGCCAAAAGAAGGGCTCTTATATCGGTCAGTGGGGACATAATGGGCTTGAAACAATACGTTATCATTGTCGTAGGTAGAAATAATTTTCATTATATCATCATCGGAAAAGTGTTCTAAAACGCCGTGTGTTACTACCATACTGGGCGCTTCAAAGAATTTAGGTTCGCAAATGTTTTCCCTGCAATAGAAAAAGGGGACATTACCCAAATAGCCACCGGAATAAATCGGACACGTATTTTCATGGCATAACCCCAACATGGCGTTATCTATATCAGAGAAAATAACTTTCGACACTTCTTTCATTTCTGAAGCACCTGTCAGCCCCATAGAACCGACCAGTTTTTCTTCCATGTTGGAAACGGCCAGGCTTACGGTTCCTATTCCGCAACCTTCCTCTTTTAATATGATAGGCGTACCCGTATCGTGCGCTAACAGCTTTATATTGAAAATTATTTCCTTTATAAACCGACTATATTTAAGCCAAAATTCATCTCTGTATTCATTGTTTCGGACACGACTTTTATAGTATTCGTCCCAGGTGTTTGTCTGTTTCATATTCCTTTATTTTATAGGGTTAAATCCCATAAAAGCATACATACCGGCGTTACATAGTACCGCTATAATCAATTCTCGATCCCCGGCCATTGGCGTAAGATTTAAGCTGTCACTTTTACCTGTACCAATAGTTACAATTTCTTCAGTTCCTACAAGGCAGAACCCGGCAGATACGGGGCTGGCACCTTCAATCTTTATTTGACTATGCGTTACATGGTCGGGAAAAACAACCGGCATTTTTAACCCTGTTGATCCTAATTCAAATACGACATATTTCATATACAAATTCAATTTAATTATTATAAAGTGCCGGTCTTTCCCGGCTGTCAGCCTTAGCTATGTGATAACTTCAACACTGGTGTAGGCTACACAAGACACCCTCTTAATGCGGGCAGTGGTGCCATTTAACCCGCCCCGTTTCTTCGTTTATCAGTTGCAGTTTTCCCCATTTGAGCAGCCCTTTTTAGAGCAGTTGAAAGTTCTTTGTCTTTTGTTTTTTGGGACGTTTTATTTTCCCAACATTCACAGCAAACGGCACCACTGGGGGGATTATAAAAAGCGCCTTTTATTTCTTTATGGCATTTACTGCACTTCAAAGGCTTGTATTCAATTCGTTCTATTTTTTCAATTTTATAGTTGAGAAAGCCGTATTTTATATGCGGCGGGTGGTGGATCGGGCAACACTCACCGACTTTAAACATACTTTTGTCACGTATGGGAATCATTGCACCTCTCCATATATCCCCCTGAAACGGTTGTGCGTCGATTACCTTTCCTTCTTCTTCAGATACATACAGTTCCAGGAAGTCCTGGCCTTTATCTTCTAATGTTATTTTTATTGTTACCATAGTTTTAACTGTTAATCTTGTATTACTGTATTCAATGCTAAAAGCCGGTTTAATTCCCGGTCACGGGCGGCCTTTGTCGGGAACGGTTTATCCAGTGTCCGCCATTCTGACGATTTACCATCTTTTACTTTTATCCTGGGGCTGGGTTGATCGTCTGAACGAACAATTATAAAACCGGCCTTAATCACTTTTTCCTGATCTCGTAAATTCATAGCTACGTTATTTAAAGTAAGTACATTCGTATAAATCAACACTGCCACCAATATCAACCCGCACGCACATGGTAAAGCCACAGACAACCGGTTTTTCACTTACAATGGTACCCGTGAGTCCTCTTTGTTCGTCTAATACCGTTTCGCCCTTTGTCATTGTCTGAAGTTTACGGCCAAACGCATCGCTCATAAAAACCGTTGCTGTCTTGCCGTCTGCTTCGTAGGCCAACAAACCGGTATCAAGGAATTCTACCATTTGAATTACTTTGTCTTCGATGGCCTTTCGTGATAGAACTTGCGGAAATTCAAGTTCCCGCACATCTAAATCAGGAAATTTCTTTTTAAAATCTTGCTTTCTCATTTTTGAATATTTTAATTTAATGAATGAATAGATAAATTCAGTAAGAAGGTCAGGGCTTCCTGGTCTGACTGGGGAACCGGTGCCGGCTGTTCCTTCTTGACCGGTGCCGGCTTTTCTTTTGCCTTCCGGGCGATGGCCTTCAGCTTTGGAACCAGGGCTTCCAGTTCCGGGATCGTGAGTTTACGAAATACCTTGCCGGCGATACGGGCATCCAAACAGTAAGCGTCCACCCGATCCCAGTCTGTCGTATCAATCCCTATGACCTGAAGCCAGTGCAAAACTTTCGACCGGTAGCCTTTAATACGGGCTTTAAATTCAGCGGCGCCGACATTGCCGTCCAGGGTTTCCTGTAATGAAGCGCACATGGCGTCATATTCGCTTTGTCTTATCTCTTTTAAAGAACTTGTACGGTTCCCCGTATAGGTGAGAACTAACTGCTCCTTTAAGCCGTCCTGGTTGCCCGGCATACGCTTCAGTAGCGCATAAAACCGGGCGAAATTGGTTACTTTTCCCATATCCTTACATTTTGTTTTTTTGTTCTTTACTATCCGGTACCCAGTGGATCGTGACTTCGGCTTTCAGACGGCCGGTTCCGCCACATACCGGGCACGGGTTATCTTCGTATTCGTCATATCCGACCTGTACCGGTGCGAAACAGCCCCTACCGTTGCAATAGCTGCAATCATGCCCGCCACTGGTATAGCATTCGTCGTGAATGCGCCCCCAGAAACGGCCGGGTTCAATAGTCAGTATTTCGCTTTTTTTGCTCATGGCTTAATCCAGTTCAGGGCTTTCACAGTCTCGCAGTTCGCTTAAATCGTGCATCCGGACGAATAGCGGATCGCAGTCGTTTGTTTCGTAAACTTCGTCAAACGCTTCCTGGCAGATAGCCCTTTGTTCCCGTACCTTTGTATCGGCGTAGTTCTTCATGGCTTCGGTGATCCGCTTCAACGTTATAGGGTCGAACTTCTTCCCCAGTTCTTCATTTTTTTTCAGGCTGAACGCCTTCCGTAATGCTGATAATGCTTCCATAATTAAATGATATTTAATTGTTAAATTTTTCGTTCCATAAGATATTCCTGGGCGCCTTCTTCCCAAATGGTGTATTTTTTGACTGATCCGAAAAAACGGCCTTTACTGAATGCCTGGTACCCTTCAACCCATATCTTTAGGCTGGCGTCATACATTACGCTTTTGGCGCTTCGTCCGGAAGGGTTCTTTCCGTCGGCATGGGAAATAAAGATTAAAAGTTTATTCGGGTGTTTTTCCTTAAACTTCAGGTATGCCTTATAAGTCATTTGCGTATATTGGAAGCTGTCTATAATGACAAAATCCGCACTTTTACGCTGTGATAACCTTTCGCTAAGTTCGTCCATAGACTCGCCCCTGATAACTTTTAGTCGCCTGTTAGCTTCGATCATGCTTTCCCGGCGAAGGGTGTTCTGTAAAGTCAGACTGGTGCCTTCTTCCAGGCTGACATAAAGGACTTTCCCAAACTTGCAGAGTTCACGACACATTTGCATCACAAACGTACTTTTACCGTTGCCCGAATTTCCCCAAATGAACCATACGCCGTAAAACTCTGTGTGCCCGAAAGCGTCGAACCATTTGCCGGTCAGTTTCAGGAGTTTCTTTTTCATCTTCAGTATCTCCGACACTGATAGCGCCCGTTGTAGCTTCTTAGGCTTTGTTTCCTGACTTGTTTCCGCTTGTTCCATTACTTTGTGTATTTACCGTTCAAAGGCTGTTTAAACAGCCTTAAAACAGTGTTTTATCACTATGCCGCCCGGCGTTTCTTTTCAATCTTTATTTTTTTAGTTACACGGCGCATGTCATTTTCATAGCTGGCGGCATCCTGGATGATATTTTCCAGCGCTTTATCTTCTTTAATACCGTTCGCTACACATACAGCGTACACGTCATTTGCCGTATTTTGGGACACTTCGTAAAATTTGCGACCTATGCGACTGTTTATTTCCTGATAGCCTTTTTTATTATGCTTCAGACCGCTTTCCATGCGCTTTTCAATGTAAGAAGTTGAAAGGAAGATAATACCCGCTTTATCCTTTAGCTGGTTGTAGATGGTAATAAAGTAGTGGAATACCAGATCATTCAGTTTGTCGCCTTCGTCAAATATAAGAAGGGGGCTATCCATCTGATTAACCCGTGCGATAACAGCCTTCAGGGTTTCCCTGACATTATGACCGCTTGCATTGACACCGATCACGGCGGCCAGTTCACGGACGAAGTCACCCTTCTTCATGTCTTCACTACACGGAAGGGTAAATACTTCCGGGTGATTGCTTTGGTAAACGCTGGCGGCCGTAGTCTTACCACAACCTGAAGCGCCGACTACCCAGGTGACGTCTTGCCATTCCTGGGCGTCCTTCATGGCTGAAATGATTTCATGTAAGGCGGTAGTCTCAACGATCTGCAAGCCGGCCGCCTGGTGCGGTGTACTGACCTGGGAATAGACATTCCGGAACATGTCGTCTGAAATGTTGTCGTACTTATTATTCAGAATTGAAGAAACTGTTCCAGCACTGACACCGTGAAGGCTTGCAGTAGCTTTATTTCTTGACGGGTATCTGTCGCAATACGTTTTCAGCATGTCCCGAATTTCGTTTTTCTCGTTGATTGATAATGTTGCCATAATCGTAAGTATTTAATTTATTAATATTTATCAAGTAAAGCGGCGTCGTTAAAGGTGAGGTTGCTAATCTGCTTCCCAAGTAGTCCGACGTCTATAATTTCCACCTGTTTAGGGGGCTTCGATTGTTTAACAGCCGTGTCCATAAGGGCTTCAGCAGTAACCAGGTTCAAACCTTTTATGCGTGAACGGTTCAGCCCGAATTGTTCAGGCGCTACGCCGTGCGCCATTTCCAGTTCGGCGGCTTCCAGTTGTAAGTTGACACGTTCCTGTTTGTTGCGAATATCCATCTGCCGGATAAATGTCATTTCGCCCGGTTCCTGTTCTTGCAGATTGCGATGTACCTTTACATAAGGTTCGGCGGTGGCTATATACCGCATTCCGTTAGTTTCCTTTGTATAAAGGCGTACCTGTGTCATGTCCAGCGGGTCATACATGACATAGAACTGTCTGAAAGTGTGCTTTTTGCGGAATTCAAGATCAGGCATTTTGTCGGTGCCCAGAACTTCGTATGTATATTTTTTCGTGTCGACTTCGATAGTGATACCGGAAGCGGTGAAAGTCGCCGGCTTCTGTGTCGTAAGCCAAAACATTTCTATCATATCCAACTGATCGACGGCGGTAGTATCAGGATTTACTGAATTTTGGTACATTTCAAAACGTGATACGCCAGTAGCCGGGTGTTTTGCACTGTTCCAGGCTTCCCTGGCCTTTGCGTAGGCAGCCTTCAGTTCTTCCAGGGTATAAAGGTTCTCTTTATTTGCTTCGATAAATTCCAGGTTCGGACGGCTGGTTTCCCGTTTGGTGGTAATGTTTTGGCCGGTGAAGCGCCAGTCCTGGTGTAATATTTGAGCCTGGAAACGGCCGAAGGTGCTTTCTATGGTTTTACTTTGTCCTGAATAGGGCGCTGTAAATCGGAAAACGTGACATATCTGTGTAAATAGCTCCTTCGCTTCGTCTTTTTTATGGCCGCCCTGATTATCCACCACAATTTCAAAAGGTCGATGTCCGGCTGTTTCTATAGCCATGCGGAAAGCGTTATATTGAGCGTTGAAGTTTTCCCTGTCGCTTATAAAATAGCCCAGCATCACTTCGCTGAAAGCGTCCATGACTTCATAAACCTGTGTAGTGCGTACCTGTAACTTTCCTTTTTCATCATAGGCTTTATAAAACAGGTTCAGTTTTGTACCATCAGCGTACCAAAGTGAGTCACGGAAAGAGGGAAGCGCAGTCTTATGCTTCCGTGTGTATTTTTGATGTGCAGCCAGTTCGCCATGTACTGCGTCATACCAGCGCCGCTTCACTTCCGGACGTTCCAGGAAGGAAACGAGCGAACTAATACTTTTAAGCGGTTTCCAGCCCTTATCTTCGGCTATCTCGTTATACTTCGCAAACAGTTGTGAATTCGTGTACACGGGCACCTTACTACGTTTTAAAGCGATAATCTGGTCGCCTGCTTCATCTGTGATTTTTAGTGTATTCTCGTTTCCATCTTTACCGGAAATTAAAGCGACATAACCGTCACGTTTGTAGGCGTTCATCTTGTCACGGAACCCCCGCAATGTATTCGGTAAGGTATGATTGTAGTCTTTGCGGTAAGACTCTGACAAATCCAGTGCCTTATGCCATAAATCCTTTGGAACACCACCGCCCAGCGCTTTAACCTTCGCCATACGTTCATTCAAGGCCGTTAGTACCAGCCCCAACACTGAAGCATTAATGGTATATTCTTCGACCCTTGTATCTACCAGCGTTTTACCGTTTGGCAGTATATGGGACATGTAAAAATCACGGGCGTCTTTATCTATTTTAAGTACCTTCTTTTCCATTCTCTGTTGTTCTAATATTTGTTCAGGGTTCCCGTGTATTGCTTCAAAACGGGCACGGAAACGGTCAGGAAGCGAGGAATACATTATCAGGGCATACACACCAAATCCGCCAGCTTTACGAGCTATAAACAGGCGTTTACGTGCGCACAACTGTTTGTAATTTGCTACGGTCATAACTCGCTGCCCGTCATATTCCTGGGTCAGTTCGTCGACTGTTACGCATATCATTTTATTATAGTATTCCATCACGATAAAATTTACTTGATTACTGTACCAGCGATAATTCGTTAGCCAAATTTTGGGCGGCCGCCTGAATACCGGGCAGTTCGTCCAGTTTCGGATTGTCAAACATGGCCTTTTGTTCCCCATCGACAAACAGCGACAATTCGCCACTGGAAAGGTTACCTACCAGTTTAACCCGGACGCCGAAACTTTGTACCATAGTCTTTTCGGACGTATTGAAGACTGTATCACATTCAGGAATATAACCCTTTGACTTTTTAGGATCAGGGTACAGAACACCGCCACGTTCGTAAGCAGCCGCCCGGAGCATACGGGCGAAATTGCTGTCTGTTTTAAAGTTTAAGGCAGCCCACAGAGTTTCTTTTGTCGTCTTGAAACTCTTTATCATTTCTTTTTTATCTTCCACCGGAAGAAAAATCTGTTTTTCTTTACTCATAATCTGTATATGTTTTTTAAGTTACTTCTTTGTTTCCCATTGCGATGCGGATGTTTTTCCGTATATTTGGGCGCTCTTAACTCGGTTAAGATGCTGCAAATATATACACAATATGGGAAATACAAAAGTAAATAGCAATAAATATCACACAAATTGGGAAATATTTTAGATAAACGTGCTGTTTTAGATAGAATAAAGCAGTTCTATGACCTAAAAGGTAATGCGGAATTATCCCGTTTCCTTGGTGTTGCGCCTAATACCATCACTAACTGGTATGCAAGGTGTAGTTTTGATATAGATATAATATACACAAAATGTGTGGGTATTGATCTTAACTGGTTGTTATCGGGTAAAGAGCCTAAGCCAATCAAGGAAGAACCTATATTAAATCAAGTCATCTCGCAGGATCATACGGGAGAGGCTGCCGCCTATTATAGAATGTATAAAGAGAAAGACGAAGAAAACAGAGAGTTATTAAAAGAGAATGCTCGCTTAGAAGAACGGCTTCGTTTACTTGAACCGGATAAATCAGATTTCATAAAAATTGCAGAGGATGCTTCTACCGGAAGCAATTTGTTACACGACAGCCACCGTGCGACCTCTGCCGGTGTCCCTTTAAAGGAATAATGAACACAAATTAAACAAGCAAGTACCTACGCCTTTACTTCACCGATAAGCGTCCTTCAAAGAATAAAGGTTCACACGCACTTTTTTAGTGCGTCTTTACTCTTTTTTTTAAATAAAGCATTAATAATGAATTGGTTGCAAGTAATAAAAACACTAAAAGAAGCGATGTTTTATGGTCTTTTGTCCCTTTTTAGAGTTGTTTTTTTACCCTATTTAATGTAGAAAACCGGGTGTTTATGGTCTATTTTGGGGTATTTTCACCATATAAAAGGCTTTTTTTTACCGTTAAAAGTGTAACCCCAAATGTAACCCCAAACCCGTATTTTCGTTTTGGGTTTCTCAAAAAGTGTAACCCCAAAGTGTAACCCCAAATGTAACCCCACTCTTTTTTCAAGGCTTCAAACACCGTTTTAACAGGTATAAAACAAAGTCTTCCATCTTTCTCGATCAGCCTAACAAATAAGAGTGATTTTAGGGCTTTATCGTAGTCCGCTGATAAGAAGGTTCAGAATATAACAAAAGCCGCTGTATCGCCTTCCAAATGGCTACACAGCGGCTTAAACCTTGTATTATCATAGCGCCGTTCATTTGCGGCGTCATTCTTTGTATATTCTGTCAATGGCGTAATAGGAACCTTCTATTTAAAGCACCCAATGTAAACCGATCCGTTCAAACAGGGCGTTCAAAGAGGTATAAACGTAAAGTCAACGTAAACCAATGTAAACCGTTTCGTTTTGGCTGTCATTCCTTTTAAATCGACCTCACTGTTTTGTTTATCAGCTATTTATGCCGTTCTTCTCTATGGTGTAAGTTTACAGTTTCGTTTTGTCCCCCTTAAATTAAAGTCGACCGTATTGAAATCGAATATAATGGAACAAAGTTTGATCCGGGCATACAAGTTTCAGATATAATCTGCGGAACTGGCTTCATGCTATCAAACGGAATGTTTGTAACAGACAGGCAGAATGTCGAGCCATGGATATACTCCAACACAGAGTGGAAAGACCCATGGCGTAAACTATTGGCTGTATACAAAGGAGCAGGATGTAATATCATTATCCATTACCGTGCATACAGTACCAAAGGAACTGGAAAGCCTCTGACATTTACCAGTAGCGATTTTGCCAAAGACGGACGAAATGATGTACAAGTGACCGAAATAGAAGTAGATAAATCCATCAGGGTACAACTAAGGGAACATGGGATAAAATTGACCTATACACGTAGGAAATATATCAGTGTCAGCATTGTTACCCCTGCTGCCAACAGTTGGGCATACATTAGAGGAAAAGGCGTTTATGGTGAGGGATTGCCTTACGACATTACCGCCGCAGACAACATGAGTGGAGGTACAGAAGTTCAAATGGTGGGCTATGCAGGTTATGCTGATATTCATAATCTTACTCCGGCTCATTTCAATGACCATACCAATATAGCCGACACAAAATATGAGACTACCATATTACAGAATCGTGTGGCAGAGCCCGGTTATTATGGTTCTCCAGCATTCCTTCTAGAAAATGGTTCTTACAAAGTAGTGGGTTTCATGGTAGGAAGCATAGAGGGTAAGGATCGTTTAGTACCAATCAGAAATTTAATACATTAAAATTAAACATGTCCGAGATAAGCATTAAATTAGCGGCAGGTACCAATGTTGGTTTAGTCAGGAAAAACAACGAAGACAATTTTGTTGTCAATCGTGATTTATGCCAATCAGAGTGGATTATCCCCCAATCGATAGAGCCCATTTCTTTAGGACGGTATGGCAGCATATTGGTAGTGGCCGACGGAATGGGCGGCACCAATGCCGGAGAAGTTGCTTCTGCCATAGCCATTGAGACGGTGCAAAATGCATTCACCCCCGAGAATTTAGGAGATATCGTTACGCAGGAAGGCATTGTTACCTCAGAAGAAGCCGTTGAAGAATTTCTGGGTAGAACTGTCAAAACCGCTGATTTAAATATTGTCAATGCAAGTAAAGAAGATAGTAGTACCCAGGGAATGGGTACTACTATTGTCATTGCTTGGATATTGAACGATAAAGCCTATATCTGTTGGTGTGGCGACAGTCGTTGTTATGTATTCAATGCCAATTCAGGTTTTTGCCGTTTATCTAAAGACCATTCCTATGTACAAGATTTAGTAGATCAGGGAAAACTAGATCCTGAAAATGCGTTTGACCATCCTTACAGTAATATCATTACCCGCTGTTTGGGAGACCCGACCAATCGTTCCAATCCCGATTTCCGTTCCTATAATTTAAAGGATGGCGATACTCTCCTACTGTGTAGTGATGGGTTATGTGGTTTATGCCACGACGAGGAGATAATGCAAATTATAGAAGAGAGCCAGGATGATTTAATGACATGCAAGGATAGGTTGATAGAAGCTGCTCTTGAAGCAGGTGGATATGACAATATTACGATTGTGCTATGCCACATCATGCTACAGGATACCGAGCCCAAAGTAAAGTTGAACAATACAGTGTTCAGCAAACCCAACCACCACAAAATCCGGAAAATTCTTCTGTTACTCCTGGTACTGGCTTTAGCGGCAGGCTTCTATTTATATAGAAATCCACAGCAATATGCAAAATGGAAAACGATACTATATCAGGCAGATACGGTTCTAGTTACAGAGACAGACACTACTAACACTACCCTAACAGATTGATTACTATTGTGAAACTATGCAACTGAAAAATGGTGATATATTTGCTGAACACTATCAGCTGAAGAAACTATTAGGAGTCGGAAGCTTTGGTGAAGTCTGGCTTGCCCGAAATATATTGGCAGATGTAGACGTTGCCATAAAGTTGTACGGACTGTTGGATGACAACGGCATAAAAGATTTCCGGGAAGAATTCAAACTTGCCTACAAATTACACCACCCCAATCTACTGCACCTTAATCATTTTGATGTTTTTGGACAGTGCCCTTTTTTGGTAATGCCTTACTGTCCCAAAGGGTCCTCAGCGAGCTTGAAAGGCAAAATGTCTGAAAAGCAAATCTGGCGTTTCATACGCGATGTATCATGCGGATTGATGTTTCTTCATAATCAGAATCCTCCTATCATTCATCAAGATATAAAACCCGATAATATTTTGATAGGGGATGATGACAAATTCATCATCTCAGATTTTGGCATCAGCCGTAAACTGGAGCATACTTTTCGTAAAAGTATCAACAAAGTAGAAAGTTCCGGAACACTTGCCTATATGGGACCAGAACGTTTTGCAGAGAAACCACTGATTGTGGCTACCAGCGATATATGGTCTTTAGGGATGAGTGTTTATGAATTATCCACTGGTCTTGTATTATGGGAAGGTATGGGAGGTTGTGTCCAACTGAATGGTGCACATATTCCAGCATTAGATGAGAAATATTCTTCCCAATTGTCCCAGTTTGTTCACGCATGCCTTGCCCTCAACACTTGGGACCGCCCCACAGCCCAACAAGCCTATGAGTTTGCTTGCTCCATACTAAAACAAACAAAGACAGACTCTCCTTCAGTACAGCTGAAGCCTATTGCTCCACTTTTTCCTAAAACAACATCACCACGCCTTAAAGAAAAGTTCTGTCCTTCGAACATGCATAAACGCATAGCAGGATGGACCGGCCTTGGTATAGTATTGATTCTATTGCTTGTCAAAGGAGGTTCCATATACTTTAGACACCTTGAAGAAGAGCGCAAGTACGCTGCATGCCGTACAGAAGAAGACTACAGAGATTTTCTAAAAGAATACCCCTCCTCATCTCATGCAAACTTTATAAAACAATTTTTGGGAAACAAGGTAAATCCAATCTCCCCAATAAATAGAGAAGAAAACATCGTTATGGACTCGGTAAAAACGGATACTGCAAAACTTGAACAGTTCCAAGAGGAACCTAAAAAACAGATTGTCCACCCACATCCACAACCTTCTTCACAGCCAGTTCTTCCCATTACTGATATAAGAGAAGTCAGAAGAGAAAATGAAGAACGCCTCTTCTATAGTTGCCAGTCGGTAGCAGATTACGAAGAATATTTGCGAAAATATCCCAAAGGCAGGTTTGTACACAAAGCCAAAAGAGCAATCCAGCAAATAGAATCAGAAATGATGCAGTCCAATCCTTCCACTCAAGAAATACACATAAGGAAAAATACAAGAGTCAATGTCAGACTATAAATAATGAATAGGGCATTCCAATGTTTGAACTGCCCTATTCACTATTCAAATACTTGATTTTATTTAATCGTCACCATCGTCGCCCCAAATCCGTACTCCTGGAACGAAGCATCCTGATGGCGGCAGTCAGGATATTTACGTTTCAGCTCGTCCAGCAAGGCTTTACGCAGCACTCCATCTCCCTTGCCGTGAATAAAGACGATGCGTTGTTCGCGCTTTTTCTTGTATTGTTCCATCACTTCACGAAACTTATCCAGCTGGTAATTCAATATTTCGCTGTTGCTCATGCCGCAGGTGTCATCCAGCAACTCGCCAATATGCAGGTCAATTTCGACAATCCCATTCTTGCCACCACGCTTGATGACCGTCTGCGGTTTGGACGGAGTATCTGCCGTTTTTTTCTGTATCAAAGCCTCCTTCAGTTCCTCTGCCGAAACATACACCTGCTTGGCAGGCTGGTCATTCCGGACAATATCATACACCAAGGCCGGTGTTTCAAAGAAAACCGTCTGCTGGAATGTATGCAGTTTATAGAACTTTACCATATCTATGCGGACTTCCACACTGACAGCCGGTTTCATTGTGAACGCACGGTTATCTTTGAATGCCACCAGCTGTACCATCACACGTTCACGGTCGTTCAACTCGGACTTTTCGAACTCCTCCAGCAGAAGTTTCGTATTCGGCTCTATCAAACCATGCGAACGGGCTGTCCAGGACTTTCCTTCGGCACTCGAATAGGTGTAATACATATAATAATTACTGTCGTTCACCAAATATGCCTCGAAAGGTGTAGTGCTGACAGCCTTGATATCCTCCGGAACAAAAGCCAGAAAAACATTCAGGATATCTCCACCTTTCATCTCGGGCTGACGATAAACAGATATCTGCGGTTTCTCCAAACGGACCGATTGAGACTCTGAAACCTGAGACTCCATAGCAGACGGCCTTGCCGCAGTAGCGGCCGTGCGCAATTGTTGCTCTTCTTCCCGCTTCTTCTTGGCAGCCGCTTTGGCTGCCGGAGTGGGGATATTATAATCATCGGTCTCTATCACCACACATTCGTTTATGGGCATCGGTATGTCAAAACCGTCGGCATCTTCCACCAACACGATGTTTTTCCCTTGAAATCCTGTCACAACACCGCCCCCAACTTCGCTGAGGAAACGAACTTTATCTCCTATCTTCATAGTAACTTATCTTTTAGTTTGTCTTTTCCTACTTTCTTCCTGCAAAGTTAGGAATTATTTCCCTTATTCTTCAAATCTTCCCAAATATCCGTACCTTTGCAGCCGATATAATAAAGAGAAAGCCATCATGAAAGAAGACCCCAGACATATCAGAATCAGCGAATTCAACTACCCGTTGCCGGACGAACGCATTGCAAAGTTCCCATTGTCCGTACGTGACCAGTCCAAACTGTTATTGTATCGCCACGGAGAAGTTTCAGAAGACAGATTCACTTCACTGCCGGAGTATCTGCCATCGGGAAGCCTGATGATATTCAACAATACCAAAGTCATCCAAGCACGCCTGCATTTCCGGAAAGAAACGGGAGCACTGATTGAAGTATTCTGCCTGGAACCCATACAGCCGAACGACTACGCCCTCAACTTCCAGCAAACCGAGCATGCCGCCTGGCTCTGCATGGTCGGCAACCTGAAAAAATGGAAGGAAGGCATGCTGAGACGTGAGATGACCGTGAAAGGCAAGTCACTCACCCTGACCGCCGAACGGGGTGAATGCCACGGAACCAGCCATTGGATAAACTTCCGCTGGAATAATCCGGAAGTGACTTTTGCCGACATTCTCGAGGTCTTCGGTGAATTGCCCATCCCCCCCTACTTGAACCGGGAGACCCAGGAAAGTGACAAGGAGACTTACCAGACTGTCTACTCCAAAATCAAAGGTTCGGTGGCTGCCCCTACAGCGGGACTGCATTTCACCCCACGCGTATTGGACGCATTGCGCAATAAAGGAGTAGAATTGGAAGAGCTGACACTCCATGTGGGAGCCGGAACCTTCAAACCGGTGAAAAGTGAAGAAATAGAAGGGCACGAAATGCATACGGAATACATCTCTGTCTCGCGCAACACATTGGAAAAACTCATAGTACACGGCGGCAAGGCAGTGGCCGTAGGAACAACTTCAGTGCGCACATTGGAAAGCCTTTATCACATCGGAGTCACTTTACTGAATAATCCAGAAGCCACAGAGGAAGACTTGCACGTCCACCAATGGCAACCTTATGAAATGTCTGCCAAGGCCACCGCCACCTCTGCAGTAGAAGCCCTGCAAGCCATTGTTGCCTATCTGGACAGACATAGCATGGAGGCTCTGCATACCAGCACTCAAATCATTATCGCTCCGGGATATGAATACAAAATCGTGAAGGCTATGGTGACTAATTTCCACCAACCGCAAAGTACCTTGCTGCTGCTCGTATCAGCTTTCGTACACGGTGATTGGCCGAAGATTTACAACTATGCACTGGCACATGATTTCCGCTTCCTGAGCTATGGAGATTCATCATTATTAATACCCTAAGCACAATGAACCACGATAACAATCAAGAGATGTTCCCCCTTGTCGACGAACAAGGCAACATCACAGGTGCCGCCACCCGTGGCGAATGCCATAACGGTAGCAAACTGCTTCATCCGGTAATCCATCTTCATGTATTCAATTCCAAAGGTGAGTTGTATCTACAGAAACGTCCCGAATGGAAAGACATACAACCGGGGAAGTGGGACACCTCCGTAGGCGGACACGTCGATTTAGGTGAAAGTGTAGAGATGGCGCTGAAACGCGAGGTACGCGAAGAACTCGGCATTACCGACTTTGTTCCCGAAACCGTCTTGCATTATGTCTTCGAGTCTGCCCGCGAAAAGGAACTGGTCTTCGTACACAAAACTGTCTACGACGGTGAAATACATCCCAGTGACGAGCTGGACGGAGGACGTTTTTGGAGCCCCGATGAAATCAAGGCAAATATCGGCAAAGGTGTATTCACCCCGAATTTTGAAGGAGAGATAGGAAAGGTCATCAACTTGTAGTGGAAGCTGCTTTCTATCAGTTCGCAAAATATTCCTTCATCTTTCTCCTGACCCGTGGAGCAAGTAACAGCAGTGACGTCATCGTAGGCAATGCCATCAAGGCAAAAGCCAAATCCATGATGGCAACCACTGCTCCCAACGGAATCATGGCAGCCACAACAATCATCACCAAATAGAAGTAGTTATAATACTTGGCATTCTCCGCACCAAACAAGAAGTTGGTGCACTTCAGTCCATAATACGAATAAGAGAACATGGTAGAAAAGGCAAAGAAAAAGACCATCACCATCAACAGATAATGCCCATAGCCGGGAAGGAGCTGCTCAAAAGAATTCAAAGCAATATAAAGGCCTTTTATGCCTCCTTCCGACGCATAGTTTCCAGCTATAAAAATAGGGAAGGCCGTCAATGTACAAACAAGCCCCGAGTCGATGGCCGGTCCAATCATGGCTACCAGCCCCTCACGAATGGGATTGTCATTACGGGAGGCGCCATGCATCATAGAGGCCGTACCTACGCCTGCTTCATTGACGTAGGCAGCACGGCGGGCACCAGTCAGTGCAGTTCCCAAAATTCCACCGATACCGGCTTCCAGGCTGAAGGCAGACTGGAAAATGGAAGCCAACACTCCCGGCAACTTATCAAAATTCAAACAAAGAATAACGAAGACAAGCAGCATATAGCAAGTAACCATCACCGGCACTATTTTAGCCGAGATAACCGAAATGCGCCGGATGCCACCGATAATGACTGCCCCTACCACCAGGCTAATGACAATACCCATCACAAAACGCAGACCGAGTGTATTCTCTATTCCTGCCGGAGTAGTAAATACCGTAGTGACAGACTCGACCAACTGATTGGCTTGCATTACACACAACGTACCTATCAACCCCACCACCGCAAAGAAATAAGCAAACGGTTTCCAGCGTTCGCCCAACCCATGAAGAATGATATACATCGTCCCCCCTTGCGGTTCTCCGGCAGAATCGTGTCCTTTGTACATAATGGCAAGAGCCCCTTCAAAGAATTTGGTGGACATACCCACAACGGCACTTACCCACATCCAGAAAATGGCTCCGGGCCCTCCTACTGTAATAGCGATAGCCACCCCCGCAATATTCCCCATACCCACTGTTGACGCTATGGCGCTCATCAAGGCCTGGAAAGAACTAATTTGTCCTTCGCCCGCCACTTCCGATTTATAGCGCAAGGCCTTTATCGAATATCCGATGCGGCAGAGGGACACAGCTCCGGAATAAAAGAACAAGAAAAGTCCTCCCCCTATCAGAAGGATAAATAAGGGATACCCGCAGACAAAGTCACTGACAGTGGTTATTGCTGAGCCTATAGAATCTAAAATGCCATTCATAGTAGTAGTTTGATGGAGGAGTTCATGGGAAGGTTTAAAAAAAGTCCCACTTCTCTTTCACGGGAAAGTGGGACATTCATTATAACATTTCGTTCGGCCTTATTTAGCCAGGTCTTCAATCACCTTCATAATCTGCTGGCCGATTTCCTCGGCAGCCTCCGGTGTGGCAGCCTCACTATAGACACGGATAATCGGTTCCGTATTGCTCTTACGCAGATGAACCCATTTGTCGGGGAAGTCAATCTTCACACCGTCTATATCATTGATTTCTTCATTCTTATACAGCTCCTTCACCTTGGCAAGAATAGCATCTACATCTGTTTCAGGAGTCAAGTCTACACGATTCTTTGCCATGAAGTATGCAGGATAGGATGCACGGAGTTCGCTCACCTTCTTACCTTCGTGTGCCAGATGGCTCAAGAACAAGGCAATACCTACCAAGGCATCACGTCCATAGTGGCTGGCCGGATAAATTACCCCACCGTTTCCTTCGCCACCGATAACGGCACCTACTTCCTTCATTTTGGTAGTTACATTCACTTCACCTACGGCAGAAGCGTAATATTCTTGCCCATACTTGCGAGTTACATCGCGCAAGGCACGGGTCGAACTCAAATTGGATACCGTATTGCCCGGAGTATGTTTCAATACGTAGTCGGCAACAGTAACCAGTGTATATTCTTCACCGTACATCTTGCCGTCTTCGCAAATCATTGCCAGGCGGTCTACATCAGGGTCTACAACAAATGCAACATCTGCCTTCCCTCCTTTCATCAGGTTCATGATGTCACCCAAGTTCTTTTCCAGAGGCTCGGGATTATGCTGGAAGTTACCGGTCGGTTCGCAATAGAGCTTCTCTACGTGCTGAACACCAAGTTGTTCAAGTAGTTGCGGCAGAATAATACCACCTACAGAGTTTACACAATCGATGGCTACACGGAAGTTTGCCTTTCGGATAGCTTCCACGTCTACAAGGTCAAGCGCCAATACGCTGTCGATATGTTTCTGGTTGTAGCTTAAATCCTGACGGTACGAGCCAAGTTGGTCCACTTCGGCATAATCGAATTCTTCGGCAGCTGCAATGCGGAGTACTTCCTGACCTTCGGCAGCGTTCAGAAATTCGCCCTTTTCATTCAACAGTTTCAACGCATTCCACTGCTTGGGATTGTGTGAGGCAGTCAGGATAATACCTCCACTGGCACCTTCCATGGTTACAGCCAGCTCGGTAGTCGGAGTAGAAGCCAAATCAATGTCCACTACATCCCAGCCCATACCCATCAAGGTACCGACTACTACGTTCTTGACCATCTCGCCAGAGATGCGGGCATCACGCCCTACCACGATTTTGTTACTTTTTACAGTACACGTCTTACGAATCAGGGTAGCATAAGCTGAAGTGAACTTCACAATGTCGAGCGGATTCAATCCCTCGCCAGCACCACCGCCAATAGTTCCGCGGATTCCAGAAATAGATTTGATTAGAGTCATAGGTTAATGATTTAAAATTTATAGGTTAGTTCCAAATTTGGAATTTATGAATATCATAGTAACAAGGATAAACCCTCTCCATAGCTTGTTGTTGCCCCATTTTAGAAGGAACGATTAATTTCACATGCGCCCTATCACGAACGTACTTCAAAGCCACCAGCCAGCCAGCAGGCACAGACGTACCATAGGCAAGACGCATAGAACCCTTTATGAAAATTCCGGCAATAGATGACGAGGTAACTGTATATTTGAATTCATCCAAATAATCTGGTATCGGTATATCCAGATTAGACATTAAATATCCAGACTGCAAGTTCAGCTCTTCATAACGCACCAAAACCAAATCATTCGGTTTTATTGTATCCGCAGGATTCGTCGAACCTTTATCCACAATCTGCATATACACCCCGCTTGCCAGCTGCACATACTCATTCCTGCTTACATCCGTTGTCGAATCTTGCGCATAGAATTCACTTTGAGAAATAACGACAATACTACTGTCTTTGATAAACGCTTTGATGGCATCTTTTTCTTCCTCAAGCATTTCGGCATAAGTTTTAGAATTATCGCATGCCTGGAAGGCTAAACAAACTGCAAGTAAGGCAAAAAAGAATAAAGTAAGTTTCTTCATTTCTGTTATTTAGTAATTTCGTACAAAAATATCTGATTTCCTTGAAAGTTGAAAGCTGCAGATAGAAAGTTCGTAACTTTTAACCTTTACAACTGAACTTTTTTTATCCTTTGGCATTCAGCAGCGGTTTGTATTTCTCCAAAGCCTGCTCAAAGACCTTGCGGGCCTCATCCATCGTTCCATAAAATTCACCGCCGGAAGCATTCAAATGACCGCCGCCGCCAAAGAACTCGGCAGCCAGCTGATTGCAGGGGAATGTACCGACCGAACGTAAAGAAATCTTTATCATCGGCTTCTCCGTATCTTCACGCAGGAAGCAAGAGAAAATCACCCCTTTGATGCTTAAAGGAATGTTCACAAACCCCTCACTATCTCCACGCACATAGTCGAACTGGCTTTGTTCGGCTTTAGTCAGAGAAATTAAGGCTGCATGATAGTCCGGATAGACCTTCATTTGTGACAAGACATATCCCATTAGGCGCAAACGGCTTTCTGAATAAGTATTGAACACCTTGCGGTAAATCTCGTCCTTGTCAATACCTTTCGACAACAGTTCGCTGATGATGAAATAGATTTCCCGGTTATTGGAATTATAGGTGAACCCGCCGGTATCCGTCATCATACCCGTATAGATGCACTCCGCTCCTTCCCTTGAAATGTCACTGAAATAGCCCATACGGCAAATCAGGCGGAAAACCAGTTCCGAAGTGGAAGATATCTCCGGATGGGAAATGATAATCTTGCAGAAATCCTCCGGATGGAGATGATGGTCTATCAGTATTTTTCTTGCCGGGGATGCAAGAACAGCGTCACCCATGGCATCTATACGATGGATAGCATTAAAGTCCAGACAACAAATGACATCTGCCTCGGCAATCAGCTTGTCGGCAAACTCCTTGTAGCGGTCGTACAGAAGGACGTCCTTGCTCCCGGGCATCCATTTCAAGAAGTCGGGAAAGGCGTTCGGCACAATAACATTCGCCGTCTTTCCCTGTGAGCTGAAGAAGTGCCACAAGCCCAGAGAAGAGCCGATGGCGTCCCCGTCGGGACCCACATGCGAAACGATTACTATCTTGTCTGCACGGTCAAACCATTTGGTGAAATGGTCTATCTTGGATTGTTCTATTACTTTGGTCAACATATTTTTATTTACTATTTGACGATTGACTATTTACTATTTGGCGTTTATAACAAATTGAAGGGGCAAAAGTACGAAAAGTTTGTGATTTATAACAATATGCGGTAAGAACCTTTTTGAGAAAGAAGAAGATAGGGAATACCTAAGCGAACGCAATCATTGGCAATCTTATTCTGATAATAGTCTGAAAGAGAAGCGTCAAGCACCACCATGCCCATGGAAAAGAGTGAAGTAAGTTCCTCTACCCCACCTTGATACCCCTTGGAGACATACAGATAATCAACTGAAAGGGGACGGGAAGAGTTCTTGTTTCTCCAACGGTTGTCGGAAAGAAGACAGATGCGCTTACCGGCGTAAGAGACAATCTGGTTGCGCATGGATAAGCCGGGAGTTGTATAATCTCCGGCAACCAGTCGGGGAGTCTCCAGATGCAGGCGGCTCCAATGCGGAGAAAGGGCACGGCACAGACGCGGCATATCCGGCAAGCTATCGGCACATGCCAACCAAGAATGACGGTTGTCTGCCATACAATGGACAACGGGACAGCCTCTCACGCTATAAAAAGCAATCCCCTGCCGGGGAGCATTGGACATGATGGAAAGGGAATGCCAGGAAACCACTGCCAACAATGCCAGCAACGCAAAGCATACTCTACGTACCGTAAGGCGTAGAAAGCCATAATATGCCATCCCCAAGAACAGATAGACGAGCAAAACACCCCATATATCCAGCCAAATATCATCAACAGCAGCGCCGGGAAGATGCTCTATCCAGCGGAGCACTTCATTCTGGACATGTACCAATGCCTCTACTACCCTTGCAAACAGATGTTGTACAAAAGGCAGCGGCGTAAGCATCAACAGAAAGACAGCAGAATACAGAACGAGCGACACCATGGGAATTACCCAAAGATTAGTCAACAGAAAATGAGTGGAAAAACGGGAGAAATAGAAAATGACCAAAGGGGCCGTACCCAGCTGAGCCGCCATGGACACTGTCATAAGTCCCCACAAATATCGCAGGAAACGATTGTCAACCTTCCAAAGGGCATATAACTTAGGTTGTACAAGTACAATAGCTGCAACCGCCGAGAATGACAACTGAAAACCGACATCAAACAACCAGACCGGCTTGCACAGCAGCATCAGGAAAGCAGTTGCCGCCAGCGTATTCAGAGTCAGCGGCTTTTCCGGCTGCAAACCGGCAAACGCCAACAAAGAGAACATGACGACCGACCGCACCACCGAGGAGGACAATCCCGTGAAAAAAGCAAAACTCACCAAGAAAAGGACCAGAAGCAAAAGCAACAAAGGTTTTAACCGCTGCCATCGCCTCCACAAAGGACGAAGCACAAACAAGAGCAAAGCATACAGAAAACCTATGTGCAACCCCGAAAGTGCCAGTACATGGCTGGCTCCCGAAACGGAGTAGGTCTCCACAATATCATCACTCAGTTCCTCTTTATCCCCCACTGTCAACGCAGCAAGTACCGCCAATTCATCAGTTTCAAAACCCAAACTCCGGTATAAGCCAACCACTTTCTCCCTATAATCCAGTGCCACCTGGCTGACAGTGCGAGAGGCATCATGCCCCGTCTTCCGCCAATGTCCGTCAGCCACGTAAGCCGTGCCGCTATAGCCTTTCCGCCTCAGGTAGCGGGCATAGTCAAACTCGTCGGGATTACCATTGTTCGCCGGAGGAGCAAGCCGGGTAGATACCAGCAACTCGTCACCACGGCGCAAAGTGGCCGTAGCAGAATCTTTCGGAAAATAAGCCAGAAAAAGATGATTCCGGGGGCAACCCGTAACTGTATCCTGCTCTACCTCTCCCAGCAGGGCAACCCTGCACAATATGCTGCGCTCCCTCTCTTCGGGATGCTCGCGGATACAAACCCTATAAACAGCAGGTTTGCCCGAAAAGGGAAATACCGTCTTTCCCTGCTGCCAACTCATCAAGCAGAACCCCGTACCACCCAAGAAAAGGTATACCGCCGCTCCATACACCCATCCGGTATACTTGTATCTACCTATAATAAAAAGAAAAAGCAGAAAACCTGCCACATACTCCCATGCAGAAAGCACGTGTGGAAACGCATCTCCACACAAAATACCAACTACCAACGGCATCAACAGTCGAAGGAAAGGATGCCGTTGCCAGCTGTCGATTATCAATCCAGAAGACGGATTACAGATTCCTTAATGCACGGATGGCCTCCTTCGGATCGGGAGCCGAGAAAACGGCATTGCCTGCCACCAGTACATCTGCTCCAGCTTCTACCAGACGCGAACCGGTTTCCAAGTTTACACCACCGTCCACTTCTATCAAGGCCTGCGAACCGGTAACCGTAATCAATTCACGCAACTCGCGCACTTTATCAAGAGAATGCTCTATGAACTTTTGTCCGCCGAAGCCAGGATTTACGCTCATTATCAGCACCATGTATACATCATTAATAATATCCTTCAACAAGGATACGGGAGTTGCCGGATTAATTGTTACCGCCGGCTGCATCCCTGCTTCGCGGATTTGCTGCACCACACGGTGCAGATGCGGACAAGCCTCGTAATGCACATTCATGACATGTGCCCCCAGAGCCTTCACCTCCGGAATAAACTTCTCCGGCTGTACAATCATCAGATGCACATCCAAAGGTTTCTGCGACAGTTTTGCCACATACTTCAGTACCGGGAATCCGAAAGAAATATTGGGGACAAACACACCGTCCATGATGTCGATATGTACCCACTCAGCCTCACTTTCGTTAATCATTTCAATGTCTCGTGCCAGATAACCAAAATCGGCAGAGAGAATAGAAGGGGATATGATTGGTTTCATAATGTTATGTTCTAAAGTTTACGAACTTTGTTATGTACAAATATAGAGAAAAGATTTAATTCAGCCTAACATTGGAAATCAAAACTCTCACTGCAAAAGGTATGCAGTAAGTTTGCAGTAGGAAGTCATTGAATGACAATCAGTTATTTCATCACGTATCCTTCCGTCAACCGGAAGCCGCGCAACAGTTCATCCGTTTTCAGTTTCTTCTTGCCCGGAAGCTGGAGGGAGCAGATGCCGACAAAGCCATCTTCGGCAGCAACGCGGATATAGGTCTTCCCGTCTGTCTGCAAGGTTCCGGGAACCAGTTGATGGGATTCCCCTATTTTCTCCGTCTCGAAGATTTTTACCACAACAGATTCTCCACCGGGTTGGACCAGCTCCGTCCAAGCGGCAGGATAGGGAGAAAGGCCGCGTACAAAATCGTAAATACGCTTCACCGGGCGGTTCCAGTCAATACGACAAGTATCTTTGAAGATTTTCGGTGCCGGACGCAGTTCACCCACGACGGCCATTTCTTCTTGAGGAATACTTTTCACTGTACCGGCAAGAATGGCATCTACGGTTTCTACCACCAGGCGACCGCCCAACAGCATCAGTTTGTCGTGGACGATACCCACGTTGTCCGTATCGGCAATGGGTACCCGTACCTGCTGGATAACCTCACCGGTGTCAATCTCATGTTTCAGGAAGAAAGTGGTGATGCCCGTTTCCGTATCACCATTAATCACCGCCCAGTTGATGGGGGCTGCGCCGCGATACTGCGGAAGCAGGGAAGCATGCAGGTTGAAGGTGCCCAATCGCGGCATGTTCCATACCACCTCCGGCAACATGCGGAAGGCAACGACTATCTGCAAATCGGCCTTCCATGCACGCAACGCCTCCACAAAAACCTCATCCTTCAGCTTCTCCGGCTGAAGAAGCGGAAGATTATGTTCCAGTGCATACTGTTTCACCGGAGAGAATTGGAGCTTATGTCCCCGTCCGGCAGGCTTGTCGGGCATCGTAATGACACCCACCACATTGTAACCTCCTTCTACCAGACAACGAAGAGCCTCCACCGCAAAGTCGGGAGTACCCATATATACAATCCTCAAATTCTTCTTTTCCACCATTTCATTTACAATTTACCATTTACAATGTACCATTTGCGAGGCAACTCATTTGCCCATTTACAATTTACCATTTACAATGTACGAAGCATCTTCTTTGCGATTTACAATGCCCCATCACCCCGAACGGCAAATAGTAACTTGTAAATAGTAAAATAGTAAATACCAAAAAGTCCTCAGTCTTCTGAAAAATGTACCAATACTTCACGGTACGAGTTGAATATCTTCGACTTGGACACGAAGCCCAAGTATTTGTTTTCCGCATCCACCACCGGCAGATTCCACGCCTTCGTATCATCAAAGGTGCGCATCACCTGCTCCATACTGTCCGTATCATACAGACGTGCCGGAGCCGAAGTCATCAGTTTTCCCACCGTGAAGCGATGATATAACTCCTGGCGGAACATAATGTTCCGGATATCGTCCAACAAGACAATGCCAATCAGCACCCCTTCCTTATCCGTCACGGGAAAGACATTGCGATGCGAGGCAGAAATGGCCTTTACCAGTTCGCCCAAATCCATTTCGGGATGCACGGTCACAAAATCCTTTTCCACCACATTCTCCATCTTCATCAGGGTAAGGATGGCCTTGTCCTTATGGTGCGTCAACAGTTCTCCTTTCTTGGCCAAACGCATGGAATAGATACTATGAGGCTCGAACATGATGATGGTAAGATAGGAACTGACGGAAACAATCATCAGTGGCAGAAACAGGTCGTATCCTCCCGTAAGCTCGGCTATGAGGAACACGCCGGTCAGCGGAGCGTGCATGACCCCACTCATGACCCCCGCCATTCCCATCAAGGCAAAGTTCTTCTCGGGCAGATAAGCCGTCATCTCTATTTCATTGCTGAAATGTGAAAAGACAAAACCGGCAATACAACCCAGATACAACGAAGGTGCGAAGATACCGCCGCAACCGCCCCCGCCATTCGTGGCACTCGAGGCAAAGACCTTGAACAGAATAATCAGTATGAGGTATATCAGCAACAGATTGCCGTGCCCGTAGAAGAAGGAATTATTCATCACCGTGTCCCATTCGGCATTGCTCATCCCATTCAGCAACAATTCTATCGTATCGTAACCTTCGCCATACAACGGTGGGAAAAGGAATATCAGGATACTCAGCATGGCACCGCCCATTATCAGTTTCTTATAGGGAGTTCTCAACCTTCCGAACACGCCTTCCACAGAGTTCATGGCCCGGGTAAAATAAAGGGAAACCAATCCGCAGAAGATACCCAGCATAATGACATACGGAATACGCTCCAGTTCGAAAGCTTGGTCCAGATGGAATTTGAACATGGCATCCGTACCCGTCACGATATAGGAAACAGTTGCAGCCGTCACCGCAGATATCAGCAACGGCAACAAGGAGGACATTGTCAAATCTATCATCAGTACCTCCAGCGTAAATACCAGACCGGCAATCGGCGCCTTGAAAATGCCTGCAACCGCACCGGCAGCACCACATCCCACCAATAGCATCAGCGTACGATGCTCCATCTTGAAGATGGTTCCCAGATTGGAACCGATAGCCGAACCCGTCAGCACAATAGGCGCCTCTGCCCCGACCGAACCACCGAAACCGATGGTAATGGAACTGGCTATGATGGACGACCAAGTGTTATGCCGTTTGATACGTCCCTGCCGCCGCGAGATGGCGTATAGGATTTTGGTAACACCATGACTGATGTCGTCCTTCACCACGTAGCGGACAAACAATCCGGTCAGGAAGATACCCACTACCGGATAGACCAGATAAAGGTAGTTGGCTTCCGTCGCATTGAAATTATCCGTCAGGAAGTTCTGTATCCAGTGTATGATGACTTTCAGTATCAGTGCGGCGAATGCCGTAAAGATACCTACAAGAAAACTGAGAATCAGTATGAACCGCTTTTCCTTGATATTCTTTTCGCGCCATATGATGAAGCGCTGCAACAAACTCCTCTTGTCCTCTGCCATTTTTCCTTTTATTCGCGAATAATCTTAATGACTCCGCCCTTGCCCAACTTGATGATACTGGACGGTTTCGGGCGTCCCGTTTCCTCCTGGCGGTATCCTACTATATAATCCACCGCAGACTTGATGTCTTCACTTATTTCACTGAAGTTACCGGGAGACGGTTGCCCGCTGACATTGGCAGAAGTAGAGACTATCGCCTTGCGGAACTGCTGACAAAGCCGTTTTGAAAATGCCTCACTGGTGACACGGATACCTACACTACCATCTTCGGCAAGCAAGTTAGGAGCCAGATTACGCGCTCCGGAATAAATTATGGTAAGGGGCTTGTCAGCCAGTTCTATCAAATCCCAGGCAACCTCCGGAACATCCTGCACATAGAAATCCACCTTTACCGGAGAATCTACCAATACCAGCATCGCCTTACTGTCAGAGCGTTGCTTGATTTCATATACACGGCGCACCGCTTCTTCATTGGTAGCGTCACAACCTATACCCCAAATCGTATCTGTCGGATACAGAATTACCCCGCCCTCGCTCATTACCTGGCAGGCTTTTTTGATGTCTTCTATCATTTCTTGATATATAAGTTCACGGATTAACACGCAAAAATAGTATTTTTGCAGCGATTATAAACAAAGTTTAAGAGAAAACAATGGAAGAAATTCAATTTAACCACACCCTGCCCATACAACTACGCTTCAATGACGTCGACAAATTCGGCCATGTAAACAACACTGTTTACTTCTCTTTTTATGATTTAGGAAAAACGGAATATTTCGCTTCCGTATGCCCGGATGTAGATTGGGAAAAGGATGGTATCGTTGTCGTCCATATTGAAGCAAACTTCCTCGCACAGATTTATGGCTCAGACCATATCGCCGTGCAAACTGCCGTCACTGAGATAGGAACCAAAAGCTTCCACCTCGCCCAACGGGTCATTGATACGGAAACCCAAGAAGTAAAATGCGTATGTACCTCCGTCATGGTAGCCTTCGACCTCGCCAAACACGAGTCCAAGCCACTGGAAGAAAAATGGATTGAAGCAATCTGCAAATATGAGGGAAAAGATTTGAAGAAAAAGAAATAAAATCCTATATTTGTCAATTAAGCTAACATTTGTATAAGTAACAATCAGTTACATTTAGTCAACTGCTATGATTCGATTGATATTATTGACCGATTTTACAGAGTCCTTTTCGTACAATCTGCTAAAGGGGGTATTGGCCTATTCCAAAAGCCATGAGCCATGGGTAGTATGCCGTATGCCACCCTCCTACAAAAACAGTCATGGTATAGAAGGAGTCTTGAAATGGGCAAAGACATGGCATGCAGATGCAATCATCGGCAGATTTGACAATGATGACAACGTGGAGCTATTCCGTGAAAACGGAATTATCGCATTGGCCCAGGATTATAAATCAAGGTTCAGCAATATTCCAAACATCACCGGCGATTACCGCAAGACCGGCAGAATGGCAGCAGAGTTTTTTCTGAGTAAAGGCTTTCAGAACTTCGCATTCTATGGTTATCGCGATACGGTATGGTCACAAGAACGTTGCGAGGGTTTCTATGAATGTATAGCAGCCCAAGGGTTTGGAAACAATTTCTATTCTTATCAGGACCAATCCCTTGATGACTTATGGTTTTATGAAGCACCGCCCCTGCTCAACTGGTTAAAGTCATTGCCACAACCTACGGCACTCATGGCTTGCGATGACAATCAAGGTAACCGCATTACGGAAATCTGTAAAGTCAACAACATCAGAGTGCCCGACAAGATAGCAATATTAGGAGTCGACAATGATGAGATTATATGCAATCTTTCAGACCCTCCCCTATCCAGTATCAGCCAAAACATTGTAAGAGGCGGATTTGAGGCAGCCGCCCTCATAGAACATCTATTGAATGATGAGGAGGCCACTTATCGGGACGTAGTGCTCCAACCAGTTAATATAATCAACCGGCTTTCAACCGACTTCTATTCTACCACCGATGCCCATATCCAAACCGCTCTGAAATATATCCATCAGAATATAGCGGCTGATATCACCGTATCGGATATAGTGAAACAAGTACCATTATCACGCCGTTTATTGGAGATTCGTTTCAAGCAAGTCACTCAGCAATCCATCCACAAATACATCTTCAACCTTAGGATGGAACGTTTTGCCCAATTGCTGTTGGCCAGTGATGCTCCGATTGCAGATGTGGCGGAACAAGTCGGAATAAACAATCTGAAGAACTTGTCCCGCCAATTCAAAGCTTTGAAGAAAGTCTCTCCCAATGAATATCGGAAAGAGTACCAGACAAAGAGTTACCAGCGCTGATTTAATCTGGTACAAATAACATGGTATCAGGTAACACGGTTTCCAGAACATTCCGTCCCGAATACCCGACTTCCAATTCCTGGCCCATGTAATCTTCGAAATACAACAGATGCAACTCGTGGTACCCTGCTTCGAGAGCGACTTTCCCTTCGGCACGGCGTCCGCTGTGTCCACCGTCGTTATCAACAATCAATTTACCGTCTATGTATAGTTTAGAACCATCATCGGAAAAAGTATAGAAACGGTATACTCCCCTTTCTGGAATTTTCACCAACGTACGGAAATCATAAGCAAAATGATCAGGGACGGCTGCTTCTTCAATCGAGAAGTTCTTCATCACCCCTTCCTTCACTTTATTGCAGGCGGCAATATCGGCAACACGTTTACATTTGCCTTCATAATAGGTATATGCCACGCCCTGCTTCTTGGGAGAAGTTCCCGTAGCCGGCAAATAAGCCATACTCTGCTCCTCATCCGAATTCAGACCTGAAGGGTAATAGTAGGCAGCCTCCCTTCCCGAAGGAGTGGAAATCCATGTGTCAAATTTGAATTGGTCTTCGTACAGTTCAATGATACGGGCTCCTCTCGTCAACTCTCCATACGCATCCGCACCGGTCACCCGTCCGTATCCCAATGCAATACCTTTATCTATTCCTATAAAATCGTTATCATGGTCATGTCCTACAAATACTCCCATTACATCCCTCATGTCAAGGAAGGAAGCAAACATACCGGAATTGATATTAGCAGAGGCAACTCCACCTTCTTTGTCATTGCCATAAGTTTTCCCGTCACCTCTGATTTCGTTGTATTCAATCAGCGGAATATGGAAAAAGGCCAAAGCAGGAACGGGATTACCACCGTTCTTCTCTGCAAAGTGTTTACTTTGCTTTCTGTACCATTCTATTTGGTCGAAATGAATCCAGTCGTAAGCACCATAGATTTTATTAGGCTGATAGTCGTTGGAATCCATGCAATAGAGCAATGCCTCTACCTGGTCCTTCTTCTCCGGACTATAAATAGAAATCACACAATTACCACATCCCATAATATCTTCAGGGCCTTTTGCCCCCACATAGTAGGGAGACTTCAAGAGGAAATCATAGATTTCATTGCGCGTCAAGTATTCTGCATCATGGTTTCCCATCATCACCACAAAAGGCATCTTGGCTTCATTGAAAATATCCACTACACTTTTCCATCCATCCATAGCAGGGTCATCGGTCACCACATCCCCACTCAGTATAGCAATGTCCGGATGTTCGGCTGCCAGGACAGCACGGATAGTAGCTGCCGTTTCGGCACACTTTGCAGAACCCGGCATCCAGTGCAAATCTGTAAACTGTGCTACTACAAACTTGCCATCCTTAAAAAAGAATTGCTTCTGCGCAAAAGCCGTTACCGGCATACAGCCCAACAGTACAACTAAAAGAACAACTATTTTCTTCATAATTTCTTGAGATTAATATATTTCTATTTCATCTATTGCCAACTCACTCTGCAACCCTTCATGAAAATATCCTTTCGGGCACAAGCCACCACTCAATAATTCCAAGCGGACAAATGTAGCTTCCGTTTCGGCAAATGAAAGAGATGCCGGAAAACGGGTGCCTTCCGTCAAGCTAAAATCATAAGTCAGCCGTTTAGTGCCCACCGGAATAAAAGTCTGACCATCCATTGAAACAGAGACACCCATCGCTCTTGCCGGCCATATCTCATTTACCGGCCGCCATAAAGAAGAAAAGGCCACTTCCTTGACTTTTTGAGGTTTCTTCAGTTCCACTACAATCTGTACAGTATCCTGGTAGAAGCTAATCCAGCGACGCATGTCGCGGGCATAGCCACGTCGTCCATCAGTCAGCCCGAAGCCTTTATTCAAGTGTTCCCATCCTGCTTCAGGATTACAAGTATAGTCACATCCGGTTGCCTTGTTTACAGCAAAACTCTTGCGGGTCACTTTCCCTAGCGGCTTACCGCTTCTGTAAACTGCCGAATAAATAGTTGCATCCTCGTCCAACGGTATCGGAGTCTCATAAAGGGAAGATGAAGTGTTGACCGTTGAATCATTTACCGCATAGTAAATATCGGCATCCGGACAGAAGGTGTTCAAAGTCACCTCATAAGTCTGCTGCGACTTGTTCCACGCACCAGCCTGATTGACTTCATAGAAGTTGCGGCAAGCATTCACTCCGCAATAATCCAATCGTTCAAACTCCTTATCCAGCCTACGGGCAAACGACTCGAAGTCCTTATGTTCCGGCTGTGTCCATTGCACCTCTGACATAGCCAGCAAACGAGGGAAAGCCATATATTCAAAATATTCGGGAGTCTGTATGTACTCTCCCCAGATATTGGCTTGTACACCTATTATATAAGCTTGTTCTTCCGGAGTCAGTTCAGCAGGAAGCGGGTTATAATTGTACACCGTATCCAACGGAAGAAAACCGCCGATAGCCAACGGGGCAAATTCCGGACTTTCCTGGTAGTAATCCAAATAACACTTTTTGCCGGGTGTCATAATGACTTTATGCCGTTGGCGAGCCGCTTCGATACCTCCTTTCTCGCCACGCCATGACATGACGGTAGCATTAGGAGCAAGCCCTCCTTCCAGAATCTCATCCCACCCGATGATGTCACGCCCTTTACTGTTCACAAATTGCTCAATCCGATGGATAAACCAACTTTGCAGAGCTTCTTCGTTGGGCAGACCTTCCCACTTCATCAAATGCTGGCAATGGGCACACTTCTTCCATGCTTTCTTGGGACACTCATCTCCACCAATGTGGATATAATGGCTGGGGAAGAGTTCCATAACTTCGGTCAGCACATTTTGTAAGAATTCAAATGTATGCTCTTTGGGACAATAGACCTCATCAAAAACATCAAAATAATCACGCACCACATAAGTCTTTCCCAGTCCGCAAGAAAGTTCCGGATAGGAAGCCAGTGCTGCGGATGCATGTCCCGGCATTTCAATTTCGGGAATGACCGTAATGAAACGGTCGGATGCATACTTCACAATTTCCTTTATTTCTTCCTGCGTATAATAACCTCTCTTTTCTTTTCCATCGTAACGCCGTGGAAAATAATAATCAGAGTGTCCTATCTGAGTCTGTTTACGATAAGAACCTATTTCAGTCAGTTTCGGGTATTTCTTTATTTCTATTCTCCATCCTTGGTCATCTGTCAGATGAAAATGGAATTTATTCAATTTATAGAATGCCATCAAATCAAGAAACTTCAGCACTTCCTCTTTGGGCAGAAAATTACGTCCTACATCCATCATAGCCCCACGATGAGGGAAACGGGGAGCATCCGTAATGCTGACAGCAGGAATCCTAATCTTTCCTTCGTATTTCCGGTCACCATCATAAATGGCTGCCGGCATGAGCTGCAGCAAAGACTGGACACCATAAAAAAATCCGACGGCAGTTTCACTGGAAGATATATTTATCCTATCAGAAGAAACCTCCAATGTATAGGCCTCATTGGGCAAGGAATTATCTATAGATAAGCAAATATCGGCCTTTCCCGTTTCCGAAATACCCTTCAGCGTTACAGAAGTGTTTTTCAACGCATCCTCCAAATAATGAAAAACTTTCATCGCGGCTTCCCCGGAAGGGACAGCCACTGTTTTTTTCCCTTGCAAGACATACACTCCCTGCATTGGAGCAAGTTCATTCGGCATGGGTATAATACCATAGTTTGCCTCTACATCATCAGCCACTCTCCCACAAGAGAGAAAAATGAATGACATAGCCAGTAACCAATATCTTATCTTCATAGTATTTGGGATAATAAGTTGGGATATTCCTTGATTGTATTCAGTATCAGTTCACCGAACAAAGTATTTGTCCAGGCAAACCAGGAACGAGTAAAGTCCGCGGCATCCTCCGAATGGAAAGACTCATGCATAAAGCCCGTCCCTCCATCCGTATCACGAAGTTGCTTCAGACAAGCACGTATTTCTTCGGAATCATCCGTTGTAAAAGCCTTCATAATGATGCTCATCGGCCAGATATAATTCAATCCCACATGAGGGCCTCCTACCCCTTCACCGGCTTTTCCTTTAAAGAAATAAGGATTATTGCCGCTCCATATCATTTTACGGGTATTCTGATAAATCGCATCTTTAAAAGAACAATAACCCAGATAAGGCGCAGCCAGCAAACTGGGTACATTGGCATCGTCCATACAAAGCGCGTTACCAAAACCGTCGACCTCAAAGGCATAAATACGTCCACAAACCGGATGATTGAAAGTACCATACCTACGGATAGCTGCATCCACTTCATCTGCCAATGTTATACATTCTCCGGAGAAGTCCTTGTTTCCATAAACTTTATCCTCTATCTCAGCCAATTGGCGCAATGACACAACCGCAAACATATTAGCAGGAATCAGAAAACCGTATTGTGTAGCATCATCTGACGGACGGAAAGAAGAAACGATTAAGCCGACCGGCTTTACCGGTGCTCCCCATCCGTTGTTAATCTGCGAATCTGTAGGGCGGTCGCAATCGCGCGTAAAGCTATAAGGTCCTAAGCCTTGTTTCCTCTGTTGCTCTTTAAAGGTCTTGACCACCAGCAGCATAGCTTTATGCCAATTTTCATCGAACACAGACGTGTCTTCCGTGTATTGCCAATAATGATAAGCCAGACGAATGGGATAGCACAAAGAATCTATCTCCCATTTGCGTTCATGCAGTTCCTTAACCATATGTTGTGTATGGTCGGTTTCCCAATAGCTGCCCAACGGCCCGTCGTTGAAGGCATTGGCATACGGGTCTATCAAGATACATTCAGTCTGTCTGTTGACAAGTCCTGCCACCATCAACTGCAAGTCCTTATCTTTCTTCATCAACGGCAGATAGGGCCATACTTGCGCTGAAGAGTCGCGCAGCCACATGGCATCTATATCACCTGTAATGACGAAAGTATCTGGTCTGCCATTCTTCACTCTATATCTGACAGTAGTGTCAAGCGTATTGGGAAAACAGTTCTCGAACATCCAACGCAACTTCTCGTCCTTTATTTTAGGCTTTGCTTCTTCAATAGCAGCATCTACTGCCTTCGAAATGAAGCTCCTTTTGCTTGCAGAAGGACGCAACGAAACATATCTCTGGTTGAAAGTCCCGGATGAAGATAATACGGAAGCGGGCTGAAAGGTCATTGCAGCCAAGGCAAGCCCGCCAGTCTTCAGAAATTGGCGTCTTGACATATTGTTTTTCATGATTGATTTCTTCTTTAATAGGTATGCTTACCGGATGTCACATTTATCTTTTTCTCTTTTCCACCATAGAGTACACACAGTTCAAAATCAATATTAGAATCTACTGTGATACGGGGTTCATCACTTGCAGAACGGCGTGCTTCAGCTTTTAAGGAGATAAGCCCTTCGGGACCAAAAGGATAGCGTTCTATGCCGTTAATCTCCGTCAAATTCATATCCCAGATAATCTGCTTTTTGGCATAATCTCCCCGAATACCGATAATAAATTCTATCAATTCAGCAATAGGAGGAAGTCCTGCCCAACCCACAAAATTATCCCTTGCCATAAATCCCGGCTCAGCACTTTCCGGAGCATAATATTCCCAAAAAGTTCCAGTCTTCTTATAGACCTCAAACACCTGGGCATAATGATTCAAACAAATCTCCCGTGCCAGTTTACCATAACCTTTCTGCACAAGGCCCTGCATCACCATGTAATTAGTTCCCGGCCATACGCCACCCTGCCAATAACGGCCATTCTCCTTGTACTTGGGATTATCGGCAGACAAAGAAGGAATACGGTGTTTCCGGTTGAATGTGGCAGGATTATCCAATTCCTTCACCATACGGTCCAACTGTACAGAATCCAATACATCAGTAAACAGAGCCCAATAGGCACCTATTCCCTTAGTTGTACAGAGCGTACCGTCAGCATACTGGTCATAAAGGAAACCGGTCTTTTCATCCCAAAGATTGTCATGGATATATTTTCCCAGCATTTTGGCTTCGTCTTCAAACTCTTCTATCTCTTGCCAACGTTCCAGATAAAAGCCCATCTCAAGTAGTAAATTGGCAGTAAATAATTGCTGTAGGTTTGTATCTAACCAAATCATATGCCCGTGACTGTAGATAGGGCTGTATTCCGACGGAACACGGGGCATATTATCCATGCCGGTCCCCCATCCGCTTGACCAGTAGGTTCCATTTCTCCAAGTATGGTTCAATTTCAACCACTTATAATAAGCACAAAGTACCGGAAATATCTTGTGCAGGCGTTCCGTATCACCAAACTGATGGAAATAGACCATCTCACACCAAGGCATCAAATTCGGTCCGGTACTCACCGGATCATAGCGTTCAAAGCAATCGGCACCATCCGCCTTTATTTCACGGCAAATGAAACCGTCGGGATGCTGCTTGGCGTAAAAGTTGTTCAGCGTATTCTGGAAAGGAAAGAAACGGGTACCATAGCGGGCAAACATCAGAATGAAAGAGGAATCCCACATAAAGATATTACCATTATAAGCTGTATCCAAATAGCTTGAGACAAAACCCGAGCCTGCTTGAGGAGCACGAATATTGCCGATAGCTATTTCCCATGCCTTCCAATACATTTCAAGTTCCTTGTCATGTCCACCCCAAATGGGATTGGGAAGAATCTGCCGAGCTTCTTCGAAGCTTTTCGGCACAATCGTCTCAGGTTTTGCCACACGATACTCATTTTCAGTGACCAGCGGTTCCTTTACATATGTATTTTTATAAGGCAAATGATACTTTTCATCATTGCCACAGCTCTGAGCTTTCAGCAAAGGGAGAGTGGAAAAAGAAAGCAAGCTTACCAATAAAATGTGTTTCAACATAGGAAATAGTTATTTTTTAAATTACAAATTGAGCAGTTTTTTTATCTTGTCAAAGATAGCAGTATTTTCAAAAATCCCTGTAAACTCCTCTGCACCGGGACCAAAAGCATACACTGGTACCATTACACCGCTATGACCACCGGTAGAGAACTTACATACGATTCTGCCTTCTGCCAAATCTCCATCAACCAACGTAAGTCCACCAGTCTCATGGTCTGCAGTAACTACTACCAATGTTTCTCCATCCTTGGCAGCCCATTCATAAATGGCACCGATAGTACGGTCAAAGTCATGTGTTTCCTGCATCAGCAAATCAATGTCATTGAAGTGTCCGTAGTCATCCAGCTGCGAACCTTCTATCATCATAAAGAAACCGTTTTTATTTTGGTCCAGCAATTCGATACCTTTCAATGAAGCACGTGCCAAAAGGTCGCCACGTTCAGCAGGAAGAGGAGTATCGACGGGATAAGGTACGGCAAATACCTTACCACTCTTTATGCCAGCCAATTCATCCCAACTGCGAGGAGTCTGAAATCCTTTATCGCGTAGTTCCTTAAACAAGTCACGTCCATCTTCACGGTTTTCGAAAAGCTTGGCACCTCCACCGAATACATAATCGGCACTGCAATTAACGTAATCTGCTACGATTTCAGCTTCCGCATCCCTATCCTTGTTATGGCAACAAAAATCAGCAGGAGTGGCATCCCACAGACGGCAAGTCACCGCTATACCGGTCGATTTACCTTTAGCAGCAGCCAGGTCTACCAATGATTTCAAAGGACGTCCTTCGGTATCTACACCCACAGAATGATAGTTTGTCTTCTGCCCCGTAGCTATGGCTGTTCCACCCGCTCCCGAGTCTGTAATCAGCTTGTTGGCACAATAGGTTTTAGACAAACCCACTACCTGGCAGTTATCCAAAAACAACTTGCCTCGATTGGCTGTCCAGGCAGAATATACGTGCATAAGACTCATGCCATCACCAATCATCAAGATGACATTCTTTATCTTCTTGCCCTGGGGAGGGGTAATCTTTGTCACCTCATAAGGTTGGTCCAAAACATAGGTCTGTTCTTTATCACGGCGGCTTTGTGCCGATAACTCTACCGGCAGTAGCAAGACTGCCAAGAGCATAACGATACATATTCTTAATATCTTAGTCATAATTATTGTTTTATTATTCAACCGTTACTAAAATAGGGGCATGGTCGGAGAGGAAAGCATTATTCTCTGTTTCAGCCAATACACCATACCTCAAAACTTTCAGTCCATTACGTACAAAAACGTAATCAATCAGCGGACGTTTATCGTAAGGAATCTTTCCGAAATCATGGAAACTCCATGCCGGACCATAAACAATTGCCGATGCCTGGCGTGCATCTGTCAAGTGTTCCGGATTGGAAGGGTCAGTCACGTGTTTGATGACATCCGATTCCGGACTAGCATTAAAGTCGCCCGTTACTACTACGGGTAAGTTACCACTCAACTCATTTACTTTATCCAGCATAAGGCTTATACCTTCACGACGTGCAGCAACACCTACATGATCCAAGTGGGTATTCAATGCGAAGAACTCCTTGCCACTTACTTTATCTTGCAGTTTTGCCCATGAAGCGATACGCTCACAAGCTCCATCCCAGCCCTTGGAACCGGCAACTTCAGGAGTCTCGCTCAACCAGAAATAGCCAGAATCCAGCAAGTTGAAACGATCTTTCTTATACCAGAGTGCACTATATTCACCCTTTTCCTTTCCATCTTCACGACCTACACCGATGACTCCGTATTCCGGCAATCGTTGTTTAAGGTCTTCCAACTGATTATGAAGTACTTCTTGCGTACCCAATATATCCACATCATAAAAACGGATGGCATTTGCCGCGCGGTCTTTACGGTATTGCCAGTTGTCCAAGCTATCTTCCGGATTGTCATAGCGAATATTGAAACTCATGACATTAACGGGCTCTGGTGCAGGCGCCTGCTGCTTCACCTGTCCGCATGATGCAGCGAACAAAGGTAAAAATAACAAAAATAACTTTCTCATAGCATATATATTAAACTATTATTTCACAAATAAAGCCGATGCAGGGATGGGTGCCAACTTCTCGGCAGAAGGCAGTTTCCAAGCCCAGCTCAAATACTCACCTTCATAATCTTCAAAGTAATAGAGCTTGTAAGGATGAAAACCTTTCTTCAGCGCGACCATTCCGGTAGCAGGAATTGCAGCATGGGAAGCATCATTATTGACTACCTGCTCATCGTGAATGTACAAGACACTGCCATCGTCCGAACGGGTCTGGAAAGTATAGACCCCATCTTCGGGAACATTTATCAATCCAGAAAAGATATAACCGAAATGATCCTCCTGCTTAGCACCCTTAATAGAAGGTTCGGGCATGACACCAGACTCCAGCAACGGTGACTTTTCTACATCAGCCACTTTCTGGTAAGTGCCTTCAAAGTACTTATAAGATGTACCATTCTGAGTAGGATTTACAGAAAGAGCAGCCTTTAATTCAGCTTTCGTTGCCGATATGGATAATGTTCTGCTTGAGCGGAGACCTTCCTTGAATCCTTTGGCTTTTATTAAAGTGGTCTTGTCCAGTTCAAAAGGCTGCTCGTACAATGCCGACTGCTCTGTGGGCTCGCTGCCATCCAATGTATATCTGATTTCGGCATCCTTGGTTGTTGTGGCCAATGCAACCGTTACCTTATCCATAAACAAGTTCAAATCCTTATCCACATAGGGAATGGAAACGACTTCATCTTTAGTATAGGAATAAGGGGATGCTTCAGAGGAAACACCTCTCTCCATATTCGGCTTATCGGACAAAGTAAAACGAAGTTCTCCACCTTCCATCAACTGTGCATAAGTAATAAAATTTACATCTATCGGTTGTCCGTTCAATTCTACTTTTGTGATATAGACATTCTTCTTCGGATTGTTGGCAAGGATGGTCAAAGTCTTTCTATTTGCCAGGTTGACAACCGCTTTCTCAAATAGAGGAGTAGTCAGTGCAAATTCATTGCTTCCCGGACAAACTGAATAAATACCCAAGCTGGATAATATATACCAACCGGACATCTGTCCACAATCTTCATTACCAATGATTCCTTCAGGCGTAGGAGCGTACATTTCATGGAGCAGACGGCGTGTCATTTCCTGCGTCTTCCAAGGCTGTCCGACGTAATCGTACAGATAGGCGATATGATGGCTCGGCTCATTGCCATGAACATATTGACCTATCAGTCCGGTAATATCCACTAAATCGCCATGTACATCCGACTCTACTGTAAAGATAGAATCGAGTGCGGTAATAAACTCTTTCTTACCACCAAACAGTTGTGCCATACCGCTTACATCGTGAGGTACAAAGAAACGATACTGCCAGGCTGTGGCTTCCGTATAGGCACGACCTATCTCAATAGGATTGAAGGGAGTTTCCCAGTTCCCATCCATCCGCTTGGGGCGGAAGAATTTTGTATTACCATCAAAAACATTGATATAGTTCTGGGAACGTTGAATATACTTTTGATAAATATCATCCTTACCCATTTCCTGAGCCATACGTGCAATACACCAGTCATCATAGGCAAACTCCAGCAAACAAGAGATGGACTCTTTCTTTATATTAGAAGGAATAAAGCCATTCTGAATATAGTAATCAGCTCCCTTTTTGTTCTTTTCAGAAGAAACTACCATAGCTTCCAACGCCTTTTCCGCGTCAAATCCTCTAATACCCTTCATATAAGCATCTGCTATAACGGACACTGCATGATAACCAATCATAGTTCCCGTCTCTCCGGCAGAAAGCGGCCAGATAGGAAGTTCACCCGAAGATTCGTAAATGTCCAGAAAGGAATTTATCATATTATTGACCAAAGTTGTATCAATCAAAGTCATCAACGGATTCCATGCACGGAAAGTATCCCAAAGCGAAAATGTAGAATATTGCACTTTGCCTTTTGGCAATTGCCCAATTTCCATATTATGACGGCGGTACTCACCATTGACATCACTCACGACATTGGGTACAACCATAGAATGATACATGGCTGTATAGAAATTCTTCAAGTCGTCCGTATTGCCGCCTTTTACCGTAATAGCAGAGAGAGCTTGTTCCCAAGCGGAACGGGCAGCACTACGCACGGCATCAAAATCGAAACCTATCACCTCGGTTTCCAAATTCTCACGTGCATTCTTTTCACTGACAATGGATAATCCAACTTTGGCTATAACCGGCTCTCCATTACTATTATCGAAGGACAAGCAAGCCTGCAAATCGGTACCGTTCAACTTAACTCCTGCAGAAACCATCTTTTTATTCTGTATAAAGTCTATGGCCTGAAAAGGTTTCGAGAACTGGGCTACAAAATAAACGTACTGATTGTCCGTCCATCCCCTGGTTCTGCGCATACCTGTTATTTCGTTGGCGGCAGTCTGTTCAAGTTCAGCCTCATAAATATATTCGTTATCAAGCAAATGAGTCAAATCTATAATAATAGATGCTTCTTTGCCGGAAGAAAACGTATAGCGGTGCATACCGGCGTGTGCCGTTACCGTCAATTCAGCTTTTATTCCTTCTTCTTTCAGAACAACCGAATAATATCCGGCAGAAGCATCTTCGTCTTTATGGGAAAAAGCCGCTGGCTGGTAAATGCTTTCCGTAGTCAAATCCGGTTTCAGCGTAGTAGGACGAAACAGTATATCCCCAAGATCAATGCATCCGGTCCCACTTAAATGTGTGTGTGAAAAACCTTTTAGAGTCGTATCATTATAATGATACCCCGAACAAGCATCCCAGTTTCCGGCACGCGTGTCAGGACTTAACTGTACCGCCCCGAACGGAACGGTTGCCCCCGGATAAGTATGCCCATGAAAGCCGGTACCTATAAAAGGGTCTACATAGTCTACGGGAGATAGTTCACCGGATGTACAAGAGCAGCAAGCCCAAAAGGCAGTAGTTGCACATATAAGAGTTTTTAATTTCATCAGACTGTATATTTGAAGAGCGCTGCAGACTGTCGGGAATGCCGTCTCTCCGTATATTAAAATGATTTTATGAATAGCCTTTGCAAATGAAAGAAAAAGAAGAAATATCTGCAAGGATCAATACCCGAAAATACCAACCCCTGCAGATTAGACCAATGGCAATGAGGTCTTTTTTTATATTTTATCTCTTTCAGAGAAAATATCAATCATAATGAGGATTCTGTTTTAATTTACCATCAGATTTGGTAATCTGAACCGAAGGATAAGGGAATACGATCATGTAATCCTGATAAGCAATCTTATCCGTATAATCCTCATACTCACCTACAACGAATGTGGAAGCAGGGTCCTGGCGGTTGGCATAATGACGTACGCGCGGACGGGCATTCAATTCGGCAGCAGCCAAAGCCTTTATTTCAGTATTGCCTGAGCGATACCAGCGTTTCAAATCATATAAATGGTCTGTAAACTCAAATGCCAATTCACAACGGCGTTCATGATATAGGTCAGCCATAGTAGCAGTGCCCGTCAATAATGCAACATTGGCACGTTTACGAATGCGATTCAAATCAGCCGTAGCCAAGTCCGCTTTATTAGTCATCAAATAAGCTTCCGCACGGAAAAGTAACATTTCTGCAAAACGGATAACCGGAAAATTAATACGTACCGTCGGCCAGTCTCCGTTTGTATTGATATACCCCTTATTGGCTGCATCTTCATACTTAAAGGGATCCATGTATTTATTAATCATAAAACCGGATTCAATATCCGAGCTTGAATAAAAAGCACGGGATTCACCCAAGAATTGAAATTCCTGACCATACTCTAAAACCGTACGAACCAAACGGTCATTACCAGCTCCGTCTTTCAACATCTCTTCGTAAATATCATAAGACGGCTTGTTCTGTCCCCAGCCATTATATTGTCCCCAGCCTTTGTTCTCAAGGACAACTCCCGGAAACTCCGAACCGCCACCTTGAGAGCCACCATTTCCAGGAATAGTCCAAATATACTCTTTATTCCACCATTTAGAGAAATCAGAAGAGAACAACTCTTCATAAGTACCGGCTAAATCACGTCCGTAAGCAGTTTCCAGTTCATTGACCATACTGATTACATTTCCCCATTGTGTAGCATCCCAAGTTGCCCAATAAGCATAAACTTTAGCTTTAAAAGCTACTGCAGCCGCATCGTGCGCGCGTCCTCTATCATTATCTCCATACTCTTCAAAACGGGGCAAATACTCTATTGCCTTGTCCATATCCGAGATAATCAATTTATAATTATCGATGACCGAAGCTTGCTGAGGAGGAATAGAATTGTCATAGCCACCTTCAAAATCTTCATAACGGACAAAAGGTACCCCTTGTGTATCAAGACCGTAACGATAAGCAATCAAGAAATGAGCCCATCCACGAGTGAAGTAAGCTTCACCGAGACTTCTCTTTTCAATATCACTCAAAGTGGTGCTTTTCCCTTTCTTAAGCAACTCTTGTATTACCCAGTTGGAACGTGCCATCACTTTGTACATAGTATCAAAAATAGTACGCAAAGGGGATTCGTCTCCTGTATATTTCAATGTAGCAAGTGTTGGAAAATCACGGGTCTTTCCCCACACAACGTCGCACGCGGCACCTTGTTCCCAAAACAGTTCGCGTCCATATACAGCTTCCTGATGAAATCTTTCATACAATGCATCTACAGCATCAATAGCCTGCAGGTCATTGGTAAAATAAGTCGTTGTAGTAGCATCTCCCTCTGGTTGCACATCAAGGAAGTCACTGCAAGAACTCATAAGCAATGTGGCAGACATCGCAAAAAATAATATATTTTTTTTCATAATCATTCTTCTCTATTAATTATTAGTAAGTCAATTTTACACCAACAGATAATACGCGAGATACCGGATATTTCAAAGCATCCCAGCCACCACATTCAGGATCCATACCAGAATATCCAGTGATAGTAGCAAGATTTTCACCACTGAAGTACACAGACAAACGGCTGTTACGGTCATTCAAATGAGACCACTTGCGGAATACATCGCTTAAATCATAAGAAAGGGTTACATTCTTCAAACGCAGATAAGAAGCATTCTCCAAATACCAATCAGATGCAGTCGTAAAGTTTCCATTCGGGTCATTCTTTGACAAACGAGGAATATCAGAACCGGTATTTGTAGGACTCCAAGCATTCAATATCCCGCTGGAACGGTTAAAGTTTCCTTCTACATCACTCAACAGCATGTACTTTCCTACATATAAAGCTTTTGCTCCACCTACTCCCTGGAACATGGCACTGAAAGAAAGTTTTTTCCACGTCATTCCCAATGTAAAGGCAAAAGTCGTCTTCGGAGTCGCACTACCCATATACTGACGGTCTGCATCCGTAATTTTACCATCGCCATTATGATCCACAAACTTCAAGTCACCAGCCTTGGCATTCGGCTGAATACCTACCCACTCTTTTTCACCATTATCATTGGTCACATATGTTCCATGTTTAGCATTCCACTCGGCAACTTCTGCATCACTTTGGAACAAACCATCTGTCTTAATCAAGTAGAAGGAATTCAGAGGTTCCCCTTCCGTACTCTGCATCATATAAGGGATGCTACGGAACCTTTTATCATTAGGCCACAAACCCGGATTGCCATCCGCATCCTTCACACCTATATCTGATACCCAGTTCTTTAAATACGAGAAGTTACCCGATACGAAATAAGAAAGGTTTTTGTTAATCTTATCGCTCCAATTAGCTTGAATCTCAAAGCCACGGTTACGCACTTCACCTTGATTGATTAACATGGCATCGAGTCCCATAGTAGAAGGCCACCCCATTGATTGTGTCTGAATCAAATTGAAAGTACGTTTATCAAAATAGTCTAATGATACCGACAAACGGTTTTTAAACATCTCAACATCCAAGCCCAAGTCAGTCTGTTCTGAAGTTTCCCAGGTCAAATCAGGATTTAACGCAGAGCCGTTGTAAATCAAAGTATTCCAGATATTATTTGCCTCAGGACCATATTGTGCTTGTTCTGTCCACGAGCTTTTCTTCAACAAAGCAGACTTATAATTAAGCCCTATAGAGCTCAAATTACCTACACGCCCCCAAGAAGCACGCAATTTCAGCAAACTGATAAAATCACTCTTCTTAAAGAATTTTTCATTAGATATTTTCCATCCAAGGGTCACTGCAGGGAAATCACCATAGTTATTTTCCTTAGGCAAACGTCCAGCATAATCACGACGCCAAGATGCAGTAGCAAAATAACGGTCATTATAAGAATAAGCCAAACGGGCAATCAACGACACATTGGCATCAGGTCCAGTCAAATAGTCAGATGCTGTCACTGATCCTGCATACGCCATGTATTGTAAAAATTCCGATTCATCCGCAAAATCCTTACCCGTCACTTCCAGTCCACGCGTTTCAGAATGATCTGCCGTAGTCGAGAACAAGGCACCAACCGTATGTTCACCGAATGTCTTATCATAAGTCAGGGTATTTTCCGTCTTCCAAGCATCTCTACGGTAAGTAGTTTCTTGAAGATTATTCGACAAAGCCGGTTTACCTACTTCATCACGAATAGGATTGAACTTCTTGTAATGATTAGTCTTCATATTATAAGTAAAACGACTCGTAAACTTCAATCCAGGAAGTACATTAGCTATCTCCAAGCTGGTAGTGCTCCATATGTCACTTATCTTGTCATACAAATTCTCTGCTTCCAATAGACGTACCGGATTTACAGCATCCCCGTGGATATCAGAGAAATTCGAACCATATTTTTCAATATAGGCAGGATCTTCCGTAGTCACACCACCATAACTTCCGTCCAACGGATTATAGACAGTGGCACTTGCCGGCATGTAGATAGCCGAAAGGATAGGTCCTGTATAAGCATCGTTATCCGTAGCTTTGGAACGTTGGGTAGTGTTCTGCCATACAAAATCCTCACTGACGCTCACCCACTTGTTCAGCTGCATTTTACCATTATAACGTAATGTAAGATTCTTCTTGAAAGTATTAATCAAAACACCTTCATCATTATCGTAAGCAAAAGATATACGATTTGAAAAATTATCAGAACCTACATTCAACGCTACGTTATGACGTTGGTAGAAGGCAGTGCGGAAAATCTCATCCATCCAATCAGTACGAGTCGTACCTATCCATGGATTTTTGGTAACATCCCAACCGACTGGAAGCGAAAGTCCTGCATTTTGATGAGATATCTTACGCATCTCAATCTGCTGCTCCGCATTCAGTGGTTCTATCAAATTGGTAGCCTGACGAATACCAAAAGTGCCGTCATAAGTCAACGAAGGAGCACCTTGTTTCGCTTTTTTGGTAGTTACCAACACAACACCACCTGCACCAGACTGTGCGCCATAGATAGCAGCAGAAGCAGCATCCTTCAAAACAACGATACTTTCAATATCATTCATGGATGAGATAGGTGCACCGGGAACACCGTCCACAACCCAAAGTACATTGTCTCCATCTTGTGAGCCTTGACCACGAATCACAATGTTAGGAGAAGAAGTTGGGTCGCCACCATCGGCCGTAATGGTAACACCTGCCAGCTGTCCCTGCAGCATGCCTTCGGTAGAAGTTACCGGGCGAGCAGCCAATTCTTCAGTATTACTTACTACACCCACTGAAGCAGACAAGTCCTGCTTACGTGTATTCGCACCATACCCTAATACAACAACCTCATCCAGAAGTTCTGTATCCTCTTTAAGCACAATTACCATTTGTTTTTCTGCCACTGGTACTTCCTGAGTCACATAGCCGACAAAACTGATTACCAATACGCCGTTTTTATCGGCCGAAACATTAAAGTTTCCGTCAACGTCCGTAATCACTCCATTAGTCGTCCCCTTTACTAACACATTGGCACCAATCACAGGTTCGCCAGTCTGATCCTTTACTGTTCCTTTCACAGAAATCTGCTGTGCATAAGCACCTGCCGACAAGAACAGTCCCAACAATAGGGTCAGAATCGTTCGATAGATTCTAAGATTTACTTGTTTCATGCATTCAAAATTTAAAGTTTATAATATAGAAAATTATAATTCCGCCACAAAGGTCAGAAAGCAGAATTACATAGTTATTACAAAAGGAACAATTCTCTAACAGTCCTTATTTATGCGTAAAATAATATAACTGCAAAATATTTATTATTTTCAATCAAACCGTATAGGGATTATTACTCAAGAAGAGCGGCAGCACCCAATAAACTGGAATCCTTTTGATGCGAAGCCACCACACTCACATTATCCGATATAATCTTGTAGGGAAAACTTTGCATTGTTTGTTCCATAGCATTTTTAAAGAAAGGAAAAGCCGATACAATACCGCCTCCTAAAACAATAGCCTGGGGAGCATAGGCAAAAAGAATTGCCTTTATAAGATTACCCAAATGCCTCCCAAACTCTTTCCAAATCTCCAATGCAGCTTGTTCTCCTTGCTGGGCTTTTTCAGCTACTACCGCACCGGTAGTGCCATAACGTTTAAACAAGAAACTACTGCAATAGTGTTCAAAATCAGAGTCCAAATAAGGAAATGAGCCTATCTCACCGGCTCCCATATATTGCCCACCATACAAACGACGGCCAATGACAACGCCAGCTCCAATTCCGGTCCCAATAGTAACGCCTACCATGTTGGTATAAGATTTTCCTTCGCCGTATAGGCTCTCCCCCAAAGTGAAACAGTTGGAATCATTATTAATGGCAACTGCCACCTTGAATTCGTTCTCCAAAATCTCCTTCAAGTGTATTTCTTTCCAAGAAGATATATTTGCTACATTATATACAATTCCTTTCTCCGGATCAACAATTGAAGGGACACCGATACCGATACCATCTACCTGCTCATTCATCATATTCCGAATAAGCTGGGAAAGCTGGTTTAGCACAGTAGAAGCATCTTGCTGAGCTAAACATGGAACCGACACTTTATTCAAGCAGTTCCCTTTTTCCACTTGGGCTATTCGAATATTGGTTCCTCCTAAATCTATTGACAGTTTCATAGTATATAACATTAAGGTGTTCAACATGTGCAAAATTAAGAAAATGCTTTTTTTTCAGTATTCCCAATTGCGCATATAAATCTTCATTTTGCGCAAACATTACTGTCAATCAAATATTCCACCAAATCTTTTCCTCCAGGTTCACTGACAAAATCGATAAAAACAATACCGCAATTCCGGCTATTCTTTTGTTTTAAATAGTCAGCAATAGGCTTGTTCACCTTATCAGCAAAGACTTTAGGGGTTCCCAAGGGCAGCCCCGTCGCACTTACAAAAGTAATTCCCCACCGACGTGAGGAAACCGGCTCAGCAGACATCCCTTCAATATTACGGACACAAACCCCTACCTTCTTCCCGGCCTCCTCACCCGATTCATATTGATATTCATCTTCGAGCAAAGCCACTCCTTCCTTACCATCTTTATTGCGAAGAGTGAGCAGGCAAGTACTGTCATCCTCCCAACCTACACATGCTGCTCCAGGATAATTATCCATAGCATGATCCCTATGCAGGAAAAGAATCTTTCCACGGCAATCTTTCAGCGTCAGTTCAGGGCGAAAGTCCATCACGAAATAACTTTGATACTCAGGGCTGCTTAAAGAAACGGACAGCAGAGAAGCATAATCCCGCAATTCTCCCCCTTCCTTTTTCAAGGAAACAATCAAAGTCTCAGAAGGATATGTTTGCAGAAAGTGTATAAAAGCAGGTAAAACATCATCTTCCCAATATATATCCTGAAAGGCATGACTGTGAAACACCCCCAGTTTATTACCCTTCTTTTCCAAACGGATATCGAAAGCACGGATGCCTTGCCGTAATTGAGCGGGAATATCTGTTGCTTGTGTTTTCAACATATGCCCTCCTTTGATACTACCGCTATCGTGTGAACCAGGAATAGAAATCTTACATATAGGAAGCGTATCATGGAGAATCCTCATCCACTCAGGCCGCAGTGCAACCTCATCCCGCGCCTCCGCACAAGTATCCTGCAATCTGGAAGCTGTAGCACAAACCGGAGCATTCAATAGAAATATGGTCAAAGCTAATACAACAACTGTTCTTAATCTGTTTCTCTTCATAGTATATTGCTTTTAAGTTTACTGCATGCAAATGTAGAGGGTTCATTCTTTTCCCTCATCCTAAATTGCGTATTTAGTTCTTCATTTTGCGCAAACATCGAAAGCAACATATAGTAACATCTGAGCCAAACGTAATGTACCTTTTCATTACATAAATGTACCTAACGAAAAATGCCATACATTCTCCGTACTGCGTATCTCATCCCAGACGAAGCCCTCCCAAGAAAAGGATTTCAACTCCTCAGGACACTCCAGACGGTTCTTGACAATAAAACGCGTCATCTCTCCGCGACACATCTTGGCATAGATAACGACAGTCTTCGGCTGTCCGGCCTTCCAAACTTGAAACTCGGGCGTAATAACACGCACCTCTTGCTCCACCCGCTTCCAGTCGAACAAATCTTTCATTTCAGCACTTGCCAAATTAATGAGAACACCGCCACAGTTTTTAATTTCCTCTATGAAGTAATCCGTCAACAAAGGCTTCCAATAATCAAACATGGATATTCCACCTTTTTCGGGCAAACGGACATCTCCTTCCAAACGATAGGGTTTGATACCGTCCAGCGGGCGAAGCAACCCATAAAGAAAAGAAGTGATACGCAGATGTTCTTGCGCATAACGAAAATCCTCCGCTGAAAAATCTTTCGGAAGAATGCGTTTAAAAACAGCTCCCGTGTAGGCGCAAACGGCTGGCATCGAACGATTCTCCTCCGAACAGAAATCATGAAAACGCAAACGGTTCTCGGCAGCAATTTTGGTATTCACCCGAAGAAGCCTTTCCAATTCGGATACTGAATACTGCGACATTTCCAACGCATTCCGCACAGCCTCCGTTTCGAATTTCGGGACTGTGACTTCGGGCACGACAACAGAGCAGCGCGCTGCCATGGTCTTTGCACAAGAGATAAAAACAAGCATAGCGATATTTTTTAATGGATACAAAAATAAAGTTTTTTAGTGGAGAATACATATACTTATAAAGTTTTTCCGCAGAATTCACCTCCGTTTCAAGAGTTTTTCATACCTTTACACCTTGTTGGAGAAAAGTGCACGTATTGCCCCCCTCTACTCCCCCAACATCTTGAGATAGAAAAAGAAAAAATAATATATAAAATGACTCACAAATGGAATTATCAACCCATTACACCCGAACAGGCA
>ERZ835109.226-NODE-226-length-70607-cov-8.315498_pt1 | contig 70607 bp, 54 predicted proteins | sample MGYA00519946_ERZ835109 | MGnify/ENA primary metagenome ERZ835109 (study PRJEB31850, sample SAMEA3708771) | human gut metagenome | biome: human gut; feature: human-associated habitat; material: faeces | place: China | collected 2014 ...
GGTGACAAGAAATCCTCCATTCATTTCCATACAAAAGCTCCTATATAGTAGTTTATTAAAAACATACTATATAGGAGCTTTATTGTCAAGAGTTTATATGTCTTAATAGGTAAATTCCACTTTTTTCAATTCTCCAAACTGGAATATATTAAGTTGTACCATTAGCGTTTTTTATATATGTAATCCAGTTCTCCAAGCTATTTATACTGAAATTATCAAGTGCATTTTTGTAGCAAGCGAAAGCACTGGGATGGTTTTTCTCCATCCATTTCAATGCCTTTTTTGGTCCCAAATAAGGATGCTGCTTGATATCACAAAATATCTCTAAACTGTCAATCAACACCCAATGCCATCGAAACATCCCTTCAGCATCGTATCGTTTTACTCGCGCAAGCATCTTGATGCACCAGTCGACATTTGCATCCATTTCTGCTTTTGTTTTTTGGGGACGATTTTGTAGATACGAAAGCGCCTTCATTTGGAGTGTTTTTCCTCGTTCCTCGTTATCCACAATAATCTTTCCATCAAAAATTTGGATAAAATTATTGCAATCAAATTTTCCATCAAAATAAGAAGCAGGATATACGAAAACATCCAGCTGAATGTCGTTAACGAAAGATGTGTCATGGAATTGCTCATGGTCATAAGAAATAACCAATGCGTCAAAATCACTGTTCAGATTGTTTGTTCCGTTCGCATATGAGCCATAAAGGATGATGGAAAGAGGGTTATACTTTTGCTCAATATATTCAATGATTTTCTCCAACAAAGTCACCTCATCAAATTTCGATTTGTCAGCCTAAGTATACCAGATTTTCGGCAAATAGCATATCCCTTATCACAAAAAGCGGCGGTTTTTTCGGTACGCAGTGCAGGGACTTCGCATTTACAGCGTTTTCAACGCAAGATAAAAAGTATTCACAACGCCCGCGCTCTCAGACCAGACGCGCCCGCCGCGCTGCAAAGAAAAAGGCAGGTTCTGTAACAAGGTCACATTTGGTGCAGGCAGGTTGCGGATTCGGGCGGTTTATGCTATGCTTTAAAGCAAGAGTCAAAGCAGGAGGTGAGAGGTGTGCTGCGCATTGGTATCTGCGATGATAACCGGGAGGATATTGCCTGTATCAAGGAATTGGCGGTCCGCTTCTCTGAGGAGCACCCCGAAACACCGGTGCAGATACAGGCTTACGGCCAGCCGTATGACCTGCTGGACGAGGTAGAAAAAGCAGGCGGGTTTGATCTGTATCTTCTGGATGTCGTTATGCCGCACATAACCGGCGTGGCCTTGGCCAGACGCCTCCGGGAGAGAAAAGAGCGGGCGGAGATCCTGTTTTTGACAGTCTCCAGAGAGTATGCGGTGGACGCCTTCAGCGTAAAGGCTGCCGGGTATCTGATCAAGCCGGTGAGCAAGCCGGACTTTGACGGCGCGGTGCTGGACTGCATCCACCGCCTTCTGCCGGAAAACAACCCATCCCTTATGCTCAAATCCAAGGACGGATTCTACCGCGTGCCGGTCTGTGAGCTGGTGTGCGTGGAAAGCTTCAACCACAATCAGGTCTGTACGCTGGCGGATGGCTCTGTGCTGGCCGTGTCGGCCACGATGGCAGAATTGATGGAGGCGCTCAGGGAGCAGCCTGCATTTGTCCGGCCGCACCGGGCGTATATCGTCAATATGGATTTTATCCGCAAGCTGACGGCCCGCGAGCTGCTGCTGACAAACGGTAAGCATATCCCGATTCCCCAAAGCGGCTATGGCGAGATGAAAAACGCCTATTTTGCCTACATGACCCGCATATAAATATTTCACGCAGAAAAAGCGCTGTTTCACGAAGAACAGCCGCTTGTTCTGCGTGTTTCTTTTATCATGGTATAAACGGCATGCACAGAATAGGGGAATCAGTATGAAATGGTTTTGGAAAAGCAGAGAAAAGCGGGCACCGCTCGAATTTGAGGATGCCGTCTGCTTCAACTGGGCACTCGATACGAACCGTGAGCTTCAGGAGGGGCTGCTGAAGCTGGCGGAGCAGTATCCCCACCTGACAGAGGAGCGGTATACCCAAAGGCTGCTGGAGCTGTTTCGGAGGGCCGGTCTGGAGCTGAGCGCGGACGAGCTGAAGATCCTGCTGATGCTGCGCCGGGAAACCGACTGTATGCTGCTGCGCAAAGAACAGGAGGGAGCGCAAAAAGATTATCCCAAAAGCACTTTGTAGGGGCGCGCATTTTCTACGGTGAAAATGCGCTTTTTGTTGCCTGTGCGCGGGAACTGCCGTATAATGGTAGCAAAAGCTGGGAGAAGGCAGAAAAAGGGAGGAAAACCGGTCATGAATCAGCTGCTGCGTGAGGATGCTGAAAAAATCGTATCGGCGGGTATCCACGCCGTGCTGCCGGATGTGGCCGTCATCCGTGCGCTGGAAAGCTACGACTTCGGCACCGGCGGGGTGTATCTGGTCGCAGCGGGCAAGGCGGCATGGCAGATGGCCCATGCTGCGGTGTCCTGCCTTGGCGGGCGCATCCGGCGCGGCGTTGTCATCACAAAGTACGGCCACAGCAGGGGAACGCTGGCGGGCATTGCATGCTTTGAGGGCGGGCATCCCATTCCGGATGAAGGCTCCTGCCGGGGAACGAGGGCGGCGCTTGCGCTTGTGCGCGATCTCGGCGCGCAGGATACGGTCGTGTTTCTGCTCTCCGGCGGGGGCAGTGCCCTGCTTGAACAGCCGCTGGTGCCGCTGTCTGAACTGCAGGACATCACAGGCCAGCTCCTTGCCTGCGGGGCGGATATTGTCGAGATCAATACCATTCGCAAGCGGCTGTCTGCCGTGAAGGGCGGCCGGTTTGCACAGGCCTGCGCCCCGGCGCAGGTGCTTTGCATCGTGCTGAGTGATATTCTGGGCGACCCGCTCGATATGATCGCCAGCGGCCCGGCCTGTGCGGATTCGTCAACCTGCAGGGATGCGGAAGAAGTTGCAAAAAAGTACGGGCTGCAGCTGTCCGGGGAAGCACGCGCCTGTCTGCAGCGTGAAACGCCGAAGCATCTGGACAATGTGGAGGCGCGGATCACCGGCAGTGTGAGAGAACTTTGTGCGGCAGCTGCGGCTGCGGCAAGGTCGCTCGGCTATGAGCCGATCCTTTTGACGGATCAGCTGAGCTGCCAGGCGCGGGAGGCGGGCGTATTCCTTGCGGATATTGTGCGCACCCACCGCAGCCCGGCCCGGCCGCTGGCCTATCTGGCGGGCGGAGAGAGTGTGGTAAAGGTCATCGGGAACGGACGCGGCGGGCGCAATCAGGAGCTGGCTCTGGCGGCCGCAGCCGGCATAGCGGGGATGGATGCGGCGGTTTTCAGCGTCGGGTCAGACGGTACGGACGGCCCGACGGATGCCGCCGGCGGCTATGCGGACGGTGATACGCTGGCGGCGCTGCGTGCGGTAGGGCTGGACCCCTTTGCGGTTTTGAACAACAACGACTCTTACACGGCGCTCAAGGCTGTGGGCGGTCTGCTTTTTACCGGCCCGACCGGAACAAATGTGAATGATGTGGCGGTAGCGCTGATTCGATAAGCCCGGCATGATTTCCCGAACGCAGATTGACTTTTGTGCGCTTATCTCATAAAATAAAAGAAATATTACTGTATAGGTATAGGAACCGATGCAATCTGCTCTGTGAGGAAGTGACCGATATGATCCGTTTGGCGCTGGTGGAGGATGACACGCTGTACCGCAGCCAGCTGCGGGAGTATATTGATAAATACAGTGCCGCCTCGGGTGAAAAGTTTACCGTTACGGAATTTTCCGATGGTGATGAGATCGCGCTTGGCTACAAGGCGGTTTACGACATTATCCTGATGGATATTGAGATGAAATTCATGGACGGCATGATGGCCGCCGAGGAGATCCGCAAAAAAGACACCGAGGTCATCATCATCTTCATCACAAACTCGCCTCAGTATGCCATCAAGGGCTATGCGGTGGATGCGCTGGACTATGTGCTGAAGCCGGTTTCCTACTATGCGTTCAGCCAGCGGCTGAGCCGCGCCATCGAGCGCGCAGCGCGCCGGGCACGGCACTACCTGCAGGTCAACGCCCGCGGCACGGCCCATAAAATCGACACAGCCGCGCTCTACTGGGTGGAAAGCTGCGGCCATGACCTCGTTTTCCATACGGCGGAGGGGGCGCTGACGGCGTCCGGCTCGATGGCAGAGACGGAGACAAAGCTTGCGCAGGACAGCTTTTTCCGGGTCAACAAGGGCTGCCTTGTCAACCTTGAGCATGTGGACTGCATGGATGGCGAGGATGCCGTGGTCCATGGGGAGCGCGTACCCATCGCCCGGGCGCGGCGCAAGGCATTTTTGGACGCGCTGAATGACTATATAAACGGGGCGGGGTGAGGATATGCCGTTGAATATCCCATATTATGAGATGGACATTCCCCGTCTGGTCACAGCGGCGGCTGACTGGTTGGCCTGCCTTTTGTATCTGCGGTTTCTGCCGCCGCGCTGCGGCGGTGCAAAGCGGGCGCTGCTCTATGCAGGGGCGTTCGCCGTGCTGGTGGTCTATCTGGTTGCAACAGACGGCTTTGACGGCTGGCAGTTCAATGTGCTGTACGCCGTGTCGGTAGCGCTTATGCTGCTCTTTATGGCAGCGGCGACCCGCGCCGACCGATGTCAGGTCGTGTTTTTCTGTACGCGCGCCTTTATATTGGCCGGTTTTGCGGCATCATTGACATGGCAGATGTATGTCTACTTTGCCAAAGATAACCCGCAGCTTCAGGGTCTGCCGGCGCTGGTGCTTTTTATTGCGGCGGGGTTCGGGCTGATCTTCGGTCTGATGTGGCTGGTCGAGGACGGCGGAAACATCGGCAGCGTCCAGCTTGACATCCGCCCCCGCACGGCGGCCATTGCGGCCGGTCTGGCGGCAGCGGTCTATATCCTGAGCAGTATCAGCTATACGACCCTTAAAACGCCCTTTTCGGCCCGCGGCACGATGGAAATCTACACCATGCGCTCGGTCGTTTACTTCGGGGGTGTGGCGCTGTTGCTTGCCTATCAATCGCAGCTGTGCGATCTTTCCACCCAGCGGGAGGCCGATGCCCTGCGCAATATGCTGCATCTGCAGTATGAGAACTATAAGGCCAAGCAGGAGAGCGTTGATCTGATCAACCAGAAATACCACGACCTGAAGCATCAGATCGCGGTGCTGCGGTCGGAGAGCGGGGAGGAGCGCAACGCCGTTCTGGACCGGATGGAGCAGGAGATCAGGGCCTACGAGGCCCAGAATGACACCGGCAACAAGGTGCTGGACACGGTGCTGACCGGCAAAAGCCTGACCTGCCGTGCCCAGAATATCCAGCTGACGGTGGTCGCGGACGGTGCGGCACTCGACTTTATGGATGTGATGGATATCAGCAACCTGTTCGGCAATGCGCTGGATAACGCCATCGAGGGTACAGCCAAGGTCGCTGACCCGGAGCGGCGGCTGATCCATCTGAGTGTGGCGCGGCAAAAGGGCTTTGCAGCCATCCGCATTGAAAACTGCTATGACGGCGAGCTGCAGTTTGAAAACGGCCTGCCTGTAACGACCAAGGCGGACGGGCGCTACCACGGCTTCGGCGTCAAGAGCATCCAGAACACGGCCGCCAAGTACGGCGGCACGGCCACCATCACCACCCATGACGGCTGGTTTGAGCTGCGGGTCCTGATACCGATGCGCAAAAAGCAGGGGCCGGCCGCATGACCCGCTTTTGCGGGGCGGCAGAGGATTTCTGCAAAAAAATACAAAAAAATCAGACAACTACCTTGCAAAAAACAGAATAGTGTGCTACTGTAAAAACTGTACAGAAATGGGGAGCTTGCGCAAAGCAGGCTGAGAGTGGGCTGTATTGCCCTGACCCGTAACCTGATTTGGATAATGCCAACGTAGGGAAATAGTCGTTTCTGCGCTTTTTTGCGTCTTGATGCGGATGTGCCTCTGCGGGCATGTCCGCATTTTTATTTATGAAGGAGTGCTTTTGTATGCTGGGTACCTGCATCGAAAATGTGCGTAAAGGCGTGCCTCTGGTCCACAATATCACAAACTATGTCACTGTCAATGATGTGGCCAACATTCTGCTGGCCTGCGGCGGCAGCCCCATCATGTCCGATGAGCCGGAGGATGTCGAGGACATCACTGCCATCTGCGGCGGCCTGAACATCAACATCGGCACACTGAACCAGCGCAGCATCGAGGGGATGTTCCGCGCCGGCAAAAAGGCGAACGAACTGAACCATGTGGTCCTGCTTGACCCCGTGGGCGCCGGTGCCTCTGCGCTGCGCACCAACACCGCTGTGGAGCTGATGGAGAAGATCCGCTTCACCGTCATCCGCGGCAATATCTCGGAGATCAAGACGCTGGCGTTGGGCAGCGGCACTACCAAGGGCGTTGATGCCGATGTAGCTGACGCGGTGACGGAGGAAAATCTTGACAATGCCGTGAAGTTTGTCAAGGATTTTGCCGCAAAGAGCGGCGCCATCGTGGCCGTGACCGGCGCGATTGATCTTGTCAGTGACGGCAAGAGCTGCTATGTCATCCGCAACGGCCGCCCCGAGATGGGCAGGATCACCGGCACGGGCTGCCAGCTCTCAGGCATGATGACGGCCTTTGTTGTGGCCAACCCCGATAACCGGCTGGAGGCTGCCGCTGCCGCTGTCTGCGCCATGGGTCTGGCCGGTGAGATCGGCTGGAGCCGTATGGCCGAGGGTGACGGCAACTCCACCTACCGCAACCGCATCATTGACGCCATCTACAATATGGACGGCGAGACGCTGAACGGGGGCGCACGGTATGAACTGCGATAAAAAGGACCTGCTGCTCTACGCCGTCACCGACCGCCACTGGCTGGATGGACGCCGACTGGTCGATGTCGTGCGCGAGAGTCTGGACGGCGGCGTCACGATGGTGCAGCTGCGGGAAAAGACCCTTGATGAAGCAAACTTCCTTGCGGAGGCAAAGGAGCTGCAGGCACTCTGCCGTGAGCGCGGCGTGCCGTTCCTTGTCAATGACAATGTCGAGATTGCCCGCGAGATGGATGCGGACGGTGTGCATGTGGGCCAAAGCGATATGGAGGCGCAGGATGTCCGCGCCCTTCTGGGACCGGACAAGATCATGGGCGTGTCGGCGCAGACCGTGGAGCAGGCGGTTCTGGCAGAAAAGCACGGTGCAGATTACCTCGGCGTAGGTGCGGTGTTCCCGACCGGCTCCAAGGATGACGCCGATGATGTGAGCTATGAGACGCTTAAGGCCATCTGTGCGGCGGTATCCATTCCGGTCGTGGCCATCGGCGGCATTGCACAATCGAATGTGGAGCAGCTTGCGGGCAGCGGCATCTGCGGCGTGGCGGTCATCAGCGCCATCTACGCGGCGAAGGATATTCAAAAGGCCTCCGCAGACCTCAGGCTGGCAACGGAGAAGATGCTGCATGTGTAACGGTGCGATCTTTGATTTGGACGGCGTTGTGCTGGACTCCATGAGCATCTGGAACGATCTGGGGGCGCGGTATCTGCGCCGCCTTGGCATTGCACCGGAGCCGGGTCTGAATGAGATCCTCTTTTCCATGAGTATGGAGCAGGGGGCGGCCTACCTGCAGACGCGGTACGCGCTGCCCATGACGGCACAGGAGGTCGGCGCGGGCATCGAGGAGATGCTGCAGGACTACTATTACAACGAGGTCCCTGCCAAGGACGGTGCCCCCGAGCTGCTGGCATTTCTGGCAGAGCGGGGCATCGGGATGGCAGCGGCAACCTCCAGCCCGCGGGCCCATGTGACAAGGGCGCTTGCGCGGCTGGGGCTGCTCGAATATTTTACCGAGATCTTCACAACAGGGGAGATCGGCGTCAGCAAGCATAAGCCGGACATCTACCGGATGGCTGCCGAGCGTCTGGGCACCGCCCCGCGCGAGACAGTGGTATTTGAGGACAGCCTCTACGCCCTGCAAACCGCCAAAGCCGCAGGGTTTATCACCGTCGGCGTGTATGACGCCAACGGCGAAGCCAATCAGGCCGGATTGAAAAAGACGGCGGATCTATATGTGAAGCGCTTGGTGGAGGTTCCCCTTACAGAGATGTGAATTTCCGCCGCGCGGCAGGGGCGGGCGTGCCCTGACCCCTGCAAACCAACTTGCCCCCCCTCGCGGCACATCGGGGGCACCACCTTGTGCCGCGTTATAAAACCTTGCTGTACAGATAAAGAAAGGAAGTATTACGATGAAAACAGCATTGACCATTGCTGGAAGTGATTCCAGCGGAGGCGCCGGTATCCAGGCAGATATCAAGACGATGACCGCTAACGGCGTTTTTGCCATGAGCGCCATCACGGCCCTGACTGCCCAGAACACGACCGGCGTGACCGACATTTTTGAGACAACCCCGCATTTTCTGGCTGAGCAGCTTGACGCGGTCTTTACCGACATCTACCCCGATGCCGTCAAGATCGGTATGGTATCCTCGGCAGAGCTGATCGGCACGATTGCCGACAAGCTGCAGGAGTACAGCGCTTCGCACATTGTGGTGGACCCCGTTATGGTGGCGACCTCCGGCTCCAAGCTGCTGCGGGACGATGCCGTGGATGCACTGACCGCAAGGCTGCTGCCGATGGCGGAGGTGCTGACCCCGAACATCCCCGAGGCAGAGATCCTCTCCGGCATCTCCATCAAAAATGCCGCCGATATGGAAAAGGCCGCGCAGACCATCAGCGAGAAATACGGCTGTGCCGTGCTGTGCAAGGGCGGCCACCAGATCAACGATGCCGATGATCTGCTCTGGCGTGACGGCGCCGGCAAATGGTTCCGCGGCCGCCGCATTGACAACCCCAATACCCACGGCACCGGCTGCACACTGTCCAGCGCCATCGCGTCCAACCTTGCCAAGGGCTATGACCTCGATACCTCGGTCGAGCGCGCCAAGGCGTACATCTCGGGCGCACTGGCCGCCATGCTCGACCTCGGGCACGGTTCCGGTCCGATGAATCATATGTTCGCACTGAAGGGAGAGTTCACCGAATGAAAAAGACATCTACCCTTCAGAACGGTTTGATCTGGTTCGGCGCCGGTGTTTCACTGGCGGAGATTTTAACGGGCACGGCCTTTGCCCCGCTGGGCATGGCCAAGGGTCTGGCAGCGATCCTTGTCGGACATATCATCGGCTGCGCCATGATGCTGCTGGCAGGCCTGATCGGCGGCCGCACCGGCCGCAGCGCTATGGAGACCGTCAAGATGAGCTTCGGCCAGAAGGGCGGCCTGCTGTTCGCCTTTTTGAATGTGCTGCAGCTTGTCGGCTGGACGGCCATCATGATCTATGACGGCGCACTGGCTGTCGGCGGTATCTTTGACATCGGCCGCTGGGTCTGGTGCATGGTGATCGGCGCACTGATCATCCTCTGGATCGCGGTGGGCATCACCGATCTGGGCTGGATCAACAAGCTGACGATGGCAGCATTGTTTGTGCTTACGCTGGTTCTGTGCAAGGTCATCTTCTTCTCCGGCAATGCCATGCCCGACCTTACCGGCGAAAGCCTGACCTTCGGCGCGGCGGTGGAGCTGGCGGTGGCGATGCCGCTGTCCTGGCTTCCGCTGATCAGCGACTATACCCGCGATGCCGAAAAGCCGACACAGGCGACATGGGTCAGCGTGATTGTCTACGGCCTTGTATCCTGCTGGATGTATGTCATCGGTATGGGCGCAGCCATCTTCACCGGTGAGTATGACATTGCCGTCATCATGGTCAAGGCCGGTCTGGGCATTGCCGCACTCGTGATTCTGGTATTTTCGACCGTTACCACGACCTTCCTTGATGCATGGAGCGCCGGTATCTCTGCCGAGAGCCTGACGCCCAAGCTGGACGGAAAAAAGACCGCCATCGCCGTGACGGTCATCGGTGTCGCGGGGGCAATCCTCTTCCCGATGGACGACATCACCGGCTTCCTGTATCTGATCGGCTCGGTCTTTGCGCCGATGATCGCCGTGCAGATCGCAGATCATTTTATCCTCAGGCGTGACCGCTTTGCGGTGGCCGCTGATGCGCGGAATCTCGTGATCTGGCTGGTCGGCGTCCTTGCCTACCGCCTGCTGATGGGTGTTGATACCCCCGTGGGCTACACCCTGCCCGCCATGGTGCTGACCGTGCTGCTCTGCATCCTTGCAGAGAAGATTAAGCCGACCGTGAAGGCATAAGCTGAATACAGGCAAAGCGATACCCTGCGCCCCACCCGAGCATAGCAGCACCGGGCGGGGCGCTTTTGCGTAATTTTCGTAAATAGGCAGGCCGCCGCCCTGTAATTGACACGGCGGCGGCCTTGCAGTATACTGAATTTACATTATTATATATAGAGAAAGTTTTGTCGAGAAGTGCTTCTTGCAAACTGCTTATACATTATAAAGGAGGCTGGCGCCATGCTGCATCTGTACTGGGGGGACGGCAAGGGCAAGACCACGGCTGCGATGGGGCTGGCGCTGCGTGCGCTCGGCCGTGGCCGCCGCGTGGTGGTGCTGCAATTTTTAAAGGACGGCACCAGCGGGGAAATCGCCCTGCTGCGCCGCTGCGGTGCAGAGGTTCATGCCTGCCCCAACGCAAAGTTTACATGGCTCATGACCGAGGTCGAGCGCGCGGAGGCCCGGCAGCACAATACAGCAGCACTGCGCGCTGCGCTGGATACCCCCTTTGACCTGCTGGTGCTGGACGAGGCATGCGCTGCCTGTCGGCATCAGCTTGTGGACGAGGCACTGCTGCAGCAGGCGGCAGCGATGGCAAAGCAGGGCAGAGAGGTCGTGCTGACGGGCCGTGATCCGGCACCGTGGATGCAGGATGCCGCCGACTACTCGACCGAGCTGCGCGCAGTCAGCCACCCCTACACCCGGGGCATTCCCGCGCGGGAGGGGATAGAGTATTGAGGGGCGGTGCCGCGCACCGAACCGGCGAGGAAGCAAGCGCAATTACCATATATACCGGTCATTTGTTGTGCATTATGCACAAACGAACGACCGGGTTTTTTGTTTCTGAAAAACCGAATATGCATGAAATGCGACCGTTTATCGCAAGCTATTGAAATGGCAGGAGCAAATTGTGTACAATAACGATAGCAGATAAACTGTTAAATAAAAGACAAGGAGAAAATCATGGACGAGATCAAAGCCCAAAAGAAAGCGCTCAAAAAAGCCTACAAAAAGGCGAAGCGCAAGAACGTTCTGGCGTGGAAGATCCTGACGATCCTGTGCGCGGTCGTTATGGTCATTTCCGTGCCTTTGTCCGTGCTTGCCCAGAAATTCGACAACACCCTCGCCGCTTTTTACGGCGGCACCTTCTGGAAGCTGCAGAATGAGGACACCAATGCCCAGTATTTTACCAGCGACTTTGACTCTGCTGAGGAGATGGTCGACTACGGTCTGGCCCTGACCCAGCAGGTTGAGGCTGAGGGCGCTGCCCTGCTGATGAACAACAACAATGCGCTGCCTCTGGCTGCCGATGCCAAGGTCAGCACCTTCTCCAGCAGCAGTGTCAACCTTGTGTACGGCGGCACCGGCTCCGGCAACATTGATGCCTCCACCGCCGACACCCTGCGCACCGCCCTCGAGAAGGTCGGTGTGACCGTCAACCCCACCCTGTGGGACTTCTACACCACCGGCGCAGGTAAGGATTACTCCCGCAATACCGCCGGCACCGTCGCCACCGCCAGTGAGGTCACCGCTGAGGTGCCTTGGGACGTTTACACCGACGATGTGAAGAACAGCGTTGCCCAGTACGGCGATGCCGCCATCGTCACCCTCTCCCGCGTCGGCGGCGAGGGCGCTGACCTTTCCTACGGCGAGGTCAACTATCTGGCCCTCGATGACAACGAGAAGGCCCTGCTGCAGAATGTGGCTGAGATGAAGAAGAACGGCACCATCAAAAAGACCATCGTGCTGATCAACTCCGCCAACGCCCTGCAGGTCGATTTCCTCAAGAACAACGAGTACGACATCGATGCCGCTCTGTGGATCGGTGATGTGGGCATCTCCGGCATCAACGCTGTTGCCGAGATCCTGACCGGTAAGGTCAACCCCTCCGGCAGCCTGGTCGATACCTACTGCTACGACAACTTCAGCGCTCCTGCTATGTGGAACTTCACCCCCGCCACCTATGAGGGTTATGTTGAGGGCGGCGATGTGCCCGCAAAGAGCAAGTCCTACATGATCTATCAGGAAGGCATCTATGTAGGCTACAAGTACTACGAGACCCGCTACGAGGACTTCGTCACCGGCAGCGGCAACGCAGGCGACTACGCCTACGGCGACATCGTGGCCTACCCCTTCGGCTACGGCCTGAGCTACACCAGCTATGACATCAGCGACATGAAGGTCAACTACAATGCCGCCGATGACACCTACACCGTCACCGTCAAGGTCACCAACACCGGTGCCATGGCCGGCAAAAAGACCGTGCAGGTCTATGTCCAGAGCCCCTACACCGACTACGACAAGCAGAACGGCGTTGAGAAGTCTGCCGTTTCTCTGGTCGGCTTCGGCAAGACCGGTATGATCGAGCCGGGCGCTTCCGAGACGCTGTCCATGACCGTCAACAAGCGCGACATCGCTTCCTACGACACCTACGGTGCCGGCACCTATATCCTTGACGCCGGTGACTACTACTTCACCGCCGCCACCGATGCCCACAACGCTGTCAACAACATTCTGGCTGCCAAGGGCTTCACGGTCGAGAACACCAACGGCAAGATGACTGCCGACGGCAACGCCGACCTGACCTACACATGGACCGAGGACGCCCTCGATACCACCACCTACGCTACCAGCGAGAACGGCACCGAGATTGCCAACCAGCTGTCCTGCGCTGACCCCAACCTCTATGAGGGTGTTGAAGAGACTGTCACTTGGCTGAGCCGCTCTGACTGGAACGGCACCCTGCCCACCGAGACCGTCAAGCTGACCCTGACCGAGCTGCTGAAGAAGGACCTGCAGGAGGTCCGCTACGACGCTGCCGACTACGAGAGCGTTGAGATGCCCACCCTCGGCGCCAAGAACGGCGTCAAGCTGTACGACATGATCGGCCTCGACTACAACGATCCCAAGTGGGATGAGCTGCTGGATCAGATGACCTTCGATGAGATGAACTCCCTGATCGGTGATGCCTTCCACTGGACCATGCCCGTTAAGAGCGTGGAGGCTCCCGGCACCCGCGATGAGAACGGCCCGCAGGGTCTGACCGCCAGCCTGCTGGGCAGCAACAAGACCCAGCTGACCGCCACCGCCTTCACCTCTGAGGATGTCATGGCTGCCACCTTCAACACCGACCTCATGACCGAGATCGGCAAGGTCATCGGCAACAACTGCCTGAACGCCAACATTGCCTGCCTGTACGGCCCCGGCAATAACATCCACCGCACCCCCTACGGCGGCCGTAACTTCGAGTACTACTCTGAGGATGGCTTCCTGTCCGGCATGATGAGCGCCTACGAGGTCGCTGCCATTCAGGACAAGGGCGTCCATGTTGTCATGAAGCACTTTGCGCTGAATGACTGCGAGCAGGACCGTATCGGTCTGGGCGTCTGGGTGAACGAGCAGGCTGCCCGTGAGGTCTATCTGAAGGCCTTCCAGGCTCCTGTTGAGGTCGGCAACGCCAACGGCGTTATGATCGCCTACACCCGCTGGGGTGCCATCTGGTCCGGCGGCAACTACGGTCTGGTCACCGGCATCCTGCGCAACGAGTGGGGCTGCGAGGGCATGGTCATCACCGATAACGTGCTGACCCAGTATGTCAACGGTCCCGATGGTGTCATGGCCGGTGTGTCCATCTACGATGCCATGATGTCCTTCGTCACCGACAAGCTGCCGGAGTACAAGAATGACCCCGTCATCGTCACCGCCATGCGCGAGGCTTGCCACCATAACCTGTATGCCATTGCCAACTCCTGCGGCATGAACGGCGTTGGTGCCGACACCACCATCAAGGTGATCCGTCCCGGCATCGTTGCAGCAGTTATCGCTGTCGCATGGATCTCCGGCATCCTCTTTGTGCTGGGCCTGATCCTTTGGATTCTCGGTGCCCGCAAGCTGCGCAAGACTGAGCAGTACAAGGCCTACAAGGATTTCAAGAAGGCCCAGAAGGCCGCCAAGAAAGCCCAGAAGGCAAACTGATCTGAAGCATAGTCAATGAAATATGGCCGGGCGCTCCCGTTTGAGAGCGCCCGGCTTTTTGTTATAATGGAGAGCCAGAAAACCCGCTAACATGCGGTTGCAGTGGGCGGAAAAAATGTTTATACTTGTACTATGCAAGCAACGGTTTACAAGGGGCTACAAGCGGTATAAAGAAACAAGTGGTTTGATAGAGTGGAAAATAGGTCATATTTTCCACTCTATCTTTACATAGTCGCTGGTTGCGCTGATTGATGAAATCAGGCCGTCAGCGGCTTTCCTTTTGTCCTCAAAGCTGATGTTTTCCCAATCGTCCAGATACCCGGACAACAATTCAATCTGCTGGGAGGACAGCGTTTCAACGGACAGGTCTGCAATCGCCTTGGACAGCGTTTTGCGGCGGTTGTCCAAGTCCTCGATTTTCTTGTTAGCGTAGGCAAGCAAGGTGGCGTTGGCCCCGGTCAGCGTATCAAGCAGTTTTTCAATCTCGGCTTCAACCTGTGCGAGCTCCACCTGATAGGCGGTGATCTTCGGGTTGGCCTTTTCTTCGCCGCCCCGGAGTAGCTTGAACTCCCGGAACTTTTCTCCCATAGCGGTGAAAATGAACTGTTCAAACTCATTCTTGCGGAGTGTGCCGCACCCCGGACAGCCCTTGTGGTCGGCCCGTTTGGAACAGCGCAGGTATTCATAGCCGGAGGGATTATGGGTCGTTTTGAGAGCGTACCCGCATTTCCCACATTTGATTTTCCCGGCCAGCCAAGTGTTCCGGGCCTTGCGCCCGTTCTGGAAGGTAATGTTTGTCATCAGCTTCTTGCGGCACCGTAACCAAATGTCGGAGGGTACAAAGCCCTCATGGGGAGCAATCACAAGTATCTGATCTTTCAGGCTCTTGTCCTTGTCCTCCTTCACATCCCGGCCCTGATAGAGATAGCAGCCATTTGTCCCGGCGAAGTCGGCGGCGTCATTAACTACCACCGCACCCTGACTTTTGAAAAACTCGTACATTTCCAAATCGGCCTGTGCATAGACCGGGTTTCGGAGTAGCTGGGACAAGAAGGGGCGTGTCAATGACTTCCCATAAATCTTGATACCCTGTTCCTCAAAATACCGGGTAATGTCTCCAAAGGAGGTTTCCGGCTCGGCGTACATTTCAAACATCAGACGAACATGGTTAGCGGCCACGGGGTCAGCCGCCATCATCTTTGTGCGGATACCCTCTACCACCGTAGGCTCCAATTCAAAGCCATAGGGGGCTTGGCCGCTCATGTGAAAGCCTTTCAGGCACCGGGAATAGTAAGCGTCTGTAACACGCTTCTGAATTGTCTCCCGTTCAAGCTGGGCGAACACGATACAGATATTCAGCATGGCCCGACCCATTGGGGTCGAGGTGTCGAACTTCTCCGTGGAGGAAACAAACTCCACATCGTATTCCTGAAACAGCTCCATCATATTTGCGAAGTCCAGAATGGAGCGGCTTATTCTGTCCAGCTTGTAAACGACTACCCGGCGAACCTTGCCCTTGCGGATCTCGCCAAGGAGCTTTTGGAACTCGGGCCTGTCGGTATTCTTTCCCGAATAGCCCTTGTCCTTGAAAACCCGGCAACTGCCTCCCTTCAACTCATACTTGCAGAAATCAATCTGGCTCTCAATGCTGATACTGTCCTTGCGGTCTACCGACTGTCTCGCATAAATTACATCTTCTCTAATATTCATGTTGGGCTCCTTTCCTGTGGGAATGGAGCTACCAACCTACAAGTATATTATACCATTGATAGCCCCGGACAACAATGTTGTGGAGCGTTAGTGCCGTTCGTCCCCGGTCACCCGGTATTTGCTAAATACCTCATACAAACAGCGTTCAATCTCTTTTTTCCGTTTCTCCTTTTCCTTGGGGGAAAGTACCGGCGTAAGACTCTCCAGCACAATGGTTTTCCCCTGAAAAGGGACGGTCTTGGTTTCGCTCTGATAAGTAACGGATTGCACCATAGAAGCCTCCTTTTCAAAGTGGATTGACTGCCAGCATATTTCCCGCATTGTCTCGGTGGGGAAACACAAAAGAACGGCACCAAGAGAACGGTGCCGCCCTTTCGTCTTTCTCCACGCTTCGGGCCAAGTTGGCCCGAGGTCAGGACTGCCAGTTTTCAAAATAATCCGCTGCTTCTTCAACGGCGCAGAAGTCAAAGACCTCGTAGAGCTCGGTAAGCACCTGCCGAATGTCCTTTGACTTGAAGCCGCAGTTTTCCATCGCCTTGATGACATAGCCACGGCAAGCGTTATTGCTCCATTTCTCGTACATGGTCAAAACCTTCTTTCTGATAAAGCTGGGGCGCTGGCTCTGTATGTTCGGCCTGTCGCAAGACAACGGATATTCCAGCCAGCACCCCCGCTGGGTTGTGGGGCAAATCGGAGCGGATAAGCCGCCAGCTTATCCCTTGCGGCCCGTTGCAGATCGTGGCCGTGGGGATGGCTCGTCCCCACCTGCGGCATGGGTAGTGATCGCTCGTTTCCCTTACGGAAAAGTCTTTGCGTACCTGCCGCCCGGCTCCCTGCTGGGTACTCCAAGCTACCCGCTATTCAGTTGTGGGAGGATTGTTTTTCCTCTCATTAACCGTGTCAGTTTGAAAGGAAAAAGGAATAGGCTCACAGAACATTTTTCAAATATTTTTTCATGTTCTCCAAGCCCCGCTGGATGGCGGCGCTGACCGCCCGCTCCGTCACGCCCTCGGCGGCGGCAATCGCCTTGACCGAGTGGCCCAGCAGATAGTGCTCAAAGACCCTCTGGCCCTGTGCGTCTGGCAGACTGTTCAGAGCGTGGCAGAGATATTCAAACCGCTCCATGCGCTCGATCAGCTCTTGCGGAGAGGGGTTAGAGAAGCAGGCGGAATATTCGATACCGTCCTCGGCGTCCAGCGAGAAGTGCGCTTTATTCCGGTAGACACGGCGGCGGCTGGCCTTGATGTACCGCTGGCCCGCCAGCAATTCTTCCGCAACTTCCTCCGTGACTTCGACCATCACATCTTCCATATACCACGGGTAAAAATCCCGCAAATTGATTTCCTTCATTGTGTACCTCCGTTTCGGTGTTGGGGATTGACGAGTGACCGAAGCGGAGGGCGGCGGAGAGCGGCACCGGGGCTGGACTTCGGGCCAAGTTGGCCCGAGGCAAAGCAAAAGAAATGCGCCCGCACAGCAAGACGCTATGCAGACGCATGAAATTACATTATCATAATTGTACTGATATATTGTACCTTCATAGCCAGACTGTCCCGGAGGGGGAGCTACGCTTTTTTTAGCTGGTGAAGGTCATGGGAATTGTGAGAAAGTAAGATGGACACGGCGACACCCTCCTATGGGCCGCCGTAGGGTTACTGAATATCCAAAGAGAAACGGCGGCTCTGAAAATCAAAGCCGCCGTTTCAAATGGGCGTGTCAAATTGTCTGCTCTACGACGGCTTTTTTTCTTTTGCCGTCGTGCGGCAGATAGATGGTTTGTTTAGTTATGGCTTGCATTACCTATGGGCTGATTTCCAGACATTCCGGCCTGTGTATGCTCGTCAAATTCCTCTTGACTGTATTTCTCGATGCCAGTTAATGTTCCGTGATGTTCGCTGTTCAAGTGGCCGTAATCACGAACGGTATAAATGTCTATTGTGCCAACACCACTTCCAAGCGTTCTCATTTCGCCTCGGAATTTTCCGCTGGTGAGGCTTTCACCATTAGAAGTGAGAACATCCCGGAAATAGCGGACTTCCTCACCATTGAAATACCACTGATCTTTTTCGGCATCATAGGTTACTCCAAATGCCTCATACTCTGCAACGAGCTTTGCAGTTTCGCTATCTTCAAGCGGCGTTCCTGCCATAGCAACGGATGTGCTGTTTTTCAACGCCTCAATATCCCGTGCGTCAAATTCCTGCTGGGTAAACTCTTTTAAGCCAATCAGCCTACCCGCCGGATCAACGGAGCCGTCAGCCGCTTTTGAAAAGCTCTCTAAATCCCGTACAGCATACACATCTACTGTGCCGTTCTCATTTAGAAAATCAATACCGGCGGTTTCATTGTTACCGATGGGATAATAGTCCTCAAACCAGCGAACCAAATTCCCATTATAGGTAAGTTCATCTTTGACCGTGTCATAGGTCATCCCATATTGTTCATAAGGTGCAAACATTTTTTCTTTGTCTGCGGCGGAGAGTGCTGAGCTGTCCTCGCTGTTTCCCAGCGCTTCAGAGCCGCCAAGAGGTTGACTGATTTCTTCCTTGATAACGGGATTACCTTGTTCCTGGCTATTCTGTGGTGTCGTGCTGCATCCGGCCAAACAGCCTAACAAGAGCATGGACGCAGCGCATAATGCCATTCGTTTCATAGTGTTTACCAATCCTTTCTTTGAATGTACCCCAAGTATAGCAAAGCATTTTGGGATACCTTTGGGATTAGTTTGTGATTTATGTGTAGTAAAAAAAGCGGCAGGTTGTTCACCTGCCGTTGATTGTCCGCTAAATCGTGAAGAAGAATTTAACACCGTTTTCTGTGTTGCAAGCTTCACAATAGCTGTTATGTTGTTGTAAAATTCTTTGAACCATATAAAGCCCTAAACCGCTGCCGCCTGTTCTTCTACTGCGGGATTGCTCCATACGATAAAAAGCGTCAAACAATTTGGGAATATCATCTTCGGGTATATGTGTACCTGTGTTCTCTACGGAGAACAAAAAGCGTCCGTTGGTATTTTGTAAAATAATATCAACGCTTGCTCCATGCGGCGAATACTTTACAGCATTTGAAATCAAATTGGAGAACACCTTTTCAATCAGTAATTTGTTCCCATTGATAAAAGCGGGAGACTGTATAGCAAGATGTATTTGCAGCTCTTTTGTTGCCACTAAATCATCAATCTCCCTCAAATAGCCATGTATCATGGGAGCGCAATCAAAATGCTCCATTTTGAAATCGACATTGGTTTCCAGTCTTGAAATCGTTAATATTTCCTGCACCATCGTTTCAAGCGTAGCCGCAACTTCCAAGGATCGGGCAAGATACTTTTCGTGGTCTTTATATGCCCCTATACCCAATAGCATCCCCTCTAATTGCCCCTTGATAATGGTGATAGGGGTTTTCAGTTCATGGGAAGCGGAAGAAAAGAAATCCTGTTGTGCCCGTTCCAGAGCCTTTTGATGTTCAATATCCTTTTGGAGCTGGAGATTTGCACTTTGCAACTCCTCCAAGGTAGCAGACAGTTTCCGGGACAGCGTATTCAAGCTATTCTCCAGTACACCCAGCTCGTCAGAACGGCGTTCCTCAAGTTGCCATTCCAGCCGCATATCAGACATTTCTTTAGAAATCCGACTGATTTTTAATACCGGGTTTGTAATGATACGAGAATACCCCCAAGCAGTTGCCAATGATACAAGGAGAATAACGCAAAACAAAATCGGTAATACGCTTACAAATGATTGCCGCAGTTCTGCGATTTGAGAGGCTTCTCCATAAACTGTTAAAATATATTGGCTATTATCATCTGCAAATGAGAAGTAATAGCTGTTGGATATAATTGGCGCACTTTCATAAGATGTTCCGCCGAGAGCCTCCCCGGTGATCCCATCGTTAAAGTCATTTTGGTTAGACGGTGTTTCCATCAGAACACCATCAGCAGTATAAAGCTCCACCATGCTAATTGTCGTGTTTTGAAGAAACTGATCAAAAAGTCCGCCGCTATCCTGCATACGGATATGTTCTAATTCATGAATAAAGTCGCTTGTCTGTTCATCTAATGCCGCATTGAGATTGTTAGAATAGGTTTGAGGCATATACCAAGCCAAAACGCCATAGACAAGAAAGCTCACACAGAGCAAAACTGCCACAGTCAGAATAAAGACTTTAGCAAACAGACTGCCTTTAATTCTCTTTATCAACTTTATATCCCACCCCTCTGATTGTTTGAATGAAATCTATTCCCAATTTTTTTCGTAGATTTTTGATATGGGTATCAACAACACGCTCGTCCCCATAAAAATCATATCGCCACAGCTTATCCAACAAGTTCTGCCGGGTCAATATCCGGCCCTGATGGGTCAGCAGTTCCCGCAGTATTTCAAATTCCTTTTGTGTCAGTTCAAAATTAGCTCCGTCCACGGTGGCGATGTAGCTGTCACAGTTCAAAAGCAAATTGCCATAAGTAATGATTTGATACTTTTCATCTGTTCCCCGGTTACTGCGCCGAAGTACAGCCGCAATTTTGCGGAGCAGGACAGGCATAGAAAACGGTTTTGTGATGTAGTCATCCACCTGCAAATCCAATCCTTTAATCTGATCTTCTTCTCCGCTTAATGCAGTTAGCATAATGATAGGAACATCAGATTGCTTGCGTATCAATTCACAGACACCGTAACCGTCAATTTTGGGGAGCATAATGTCCAACACAATCAAGTCATATCGCTCTCCCGCAAATAAAGATAGTGCCTCGACACCATCATTTGCAACAGCTACTTCATATCCTGCTTCTTGTAAAAAATTCTGTAAAAGTTCTTGAATATCAAAATCGTCCTCAACGACTAAAATCCTTTGCATAATAACACCTCCAAAGATAGCGTATCATAGATTTTTGTGATTAAAGTGTAGTTTTCAAGTTTTCTTTCTGTTATTATACCTTGTCCGTGTAACATCGGCAACCTTGCCGACGGGCAATAAAATACTACTAAAACATAAAATTGTGTTTCGTTCTCATAGTCAAACCCGAAATGTAAAATAATACAGAGGTGATATGAGAATGTACCAAGACACCAGACGGCTTGACTTCCACGCATTAGGCCGGGAGATCAAGCGCAAGAGAGAGGCGAAAGGCTGGACACAGGAATACCTTGCACAGCTCGTAGACCGTACCCCTCGTTCCATCATGTATTTTGAGAACCGGGGCCAGCATCCAAGCCTGAACACCTTTTACCAAATCGTCACCCTGTTGGATATTTCCGTAGACCAGTTCTTTTATCCTGACAGGCAGAACGGCGAAAGCGACTGCCGCCAGCATATTGACAGGTTGCTCAATACAATGGACGAAAAGGAATTGACGGTCATGGAGGCCACAGCAGAGGGACTACAAAAAGCCAGAGAAACGGAGGTCAAGTAAAAGGGCCTTCGTTTTTCTCATTTTTAGGGGGCTTTTCCGGGGTGACGCTAAATGGCAAGCAATGCTTCTGTGGCCACAGAAGCTATTTTTGACATTCCGGCCTTGCGGCCAGAACGCAAAAATTTGCTTGTTGGGGAGCCTCCCCAAACCCGGCGCTTCGGGCCAAGTTGGCCCGAAGTGGTAGCGTCGCTTTGCTCCTTATGCGTCACAGTCCCTAACGCTCCTGTTCCTTCTTTCTGCCCGGCTCCGCATAGCCCAGCAGATAGTCAATATTCGCCTTGATGGTCGTGACCTCCTGCATATCCGCCTTGGCCTTGCGGTACTCGGCGTAGAGCTTCTTTTTCTGCTCGGACAGCTTGCGGCCATCCTCTTTGAGGGTGTCCATCTTGGGGAGCTTGCCGCCGTCCAGAATACGCTTGAAGTCGGCACAGGCCGCCCGGTAAAGCTCAATATCCGCTTCATGCTCCGCAAGAAATTTTCTGCTGTACTTACTGGCCTTATACTTCTCAAAGACAGGCCGGGTCTTGGCATACTGCACCGTCGCCGCCTTCAATTCCATGTTGGTATGGAGAGCCGCTTCGGTGCTTTTGATTTGGTCGGACAGCTTGTGAAAACGCTCCGTTGCCGCTGTGGCCTTCTGCTCCAACTGCTCATAGTCCGTCAGGCCGCTGTCCTGCAAGTAGGCAAGGGCGGCGGCCATTTGTTTGAGATTGAACACCTTGGCCCACCGCTCATAGCCGGGGCCTTTTCCTTGGAGCTTGGCTTGAATGTCGATAGCCAAGCTGACCTTCTGGCGGGGCTGGCCGGGCCGCTGGCGGGAGCCTGACAGAGCGGCTTTTATATCCGCTTCGCCGTAGCCGTCCCCAAGAGTATCAGAGCGGAGGCGGGTAAACCGCTCCTGACCGGGAGCCCGGAAGCTGACCGCTCCCCGACGCTGCTTGACCTCATATCCCGCCTGCTCCATCAGGGAGAGAAATTCCGGGAAGTCGGCGGGCCTCTTGGCAAGGGCGGTATCAATGGCGGCCCGCAGCCTGTCCTGATAGGTCAGCGGTCTTTTCCGCCCAGCCAGCCATTCCCCATAATTGCGAAACTTCCCCTTGCTCCGGGGCTTGGGATTTTCCACGATGGACAATCCGTTTTCCAAGCACAGACGGTCAGAGAGCCGCCGCAGAGCGAATTTGGCCCGAGGTTGTGATGGTGGGGTTGCTGAAAAAGGCAGCCAGCTCAGAGGGCGTCAATTTCAGGGAGCGGACAGCCTGAACGATCATGCTGTTTTCTTCCTCCTGACGCTGTTTCTCCAAGTCCCTGACCTTGGCCTGCCATTCGGCGGCCTTCTCCCGGGCCTTGTCCAGCTCCTTGTCGATTTTTTCAAGTTTGGTCATATCGTTGCTCCTTTCGGAAAATCAGTTCAAACGCCCAAAGGCGTAAAAGTGCTCCTGCCAGTAGTTCGTATTGATACTGGCGTATTTGATGGGGTCGCCTGCGTGGATCATCATGCCATCGCCCACATAGATACCCACATGGGAAACGGGGCCATCGCAAGCATAGGTTTTCGTGAAGAAAATCAAATCCCCGGGCTTTGCGTCGGCGGGTGATACATAGGCGCATTGATTGAAAATCCCTGTTGCCGTGGTGCGGGGCAGGTTGTGGACGCCGCTGGCCGTATAGACCCAGCAGACAAAGCCGGAACAGTCGAAGGAGGTGGAGGGGCTGGAGCCGCCCCATACATAGGGCCAGCCCAGGTACTTTTCCGCCTCCGTGATAAGGGCCGCAAAGGCCGGGTCGGAAAGAGCTTCGCCCGGTACGGTGTAATCACTTCCGGGGTCATAGCTGCCACCGCCGCCCGTGTAAATGTCATCCCACAAATAGGGCTTGTTGCCTTTGAGCTCCAAGGTAATGTCGTAGATTTCTTTCTGCTCGGCATCCAGCAGGGAGTTCACCACCACGGGCAGGGTCTTGTTCTGGAGCCGCACATGGAGAATGTAATACTCATACGGCACCTCGTAGGTATCCGTATGGGTGATTCCGTCCTCGTCCGTCCATGTGTCCGTTTCGGTGCGGTAGCGTATCTCCACTTTCTCGGTCAGCGTCAGCTTGTACTGCGCCTCAAACAAGGCCCGGAGCTCACCCTGCACATTTTCACGAGTATAGGTGCGGAGCTTGGCAATCAGGTAGGAGGTTAGTTCATAGGGGTTGTGGCCCAGCTCATCCACCTGATAGCGGTACTCGTCATAGCCGGGATGGGTGTGCTCAATGTTGGCGATCTTCTGCCGGAGCTCGTTTTCAAGGGCCGTATAGTCCTCGTTGGCCCCTAAAATATCCTCGTCCTCGGCGGTGTAGGAGGTGCCGACTACGGCGTTCATCATGCCAGTACCCAGCGAAGGGAGGGCAGAAAAGACGGAGTTCAAAATCAGGAACAGGCAGAACAACAGCAGAATGACGATTACTCCGCTTTTATGACGGCGCACGAACCGGGCGGCATAGGCCACCGCCTTTTCGGTGGTAGTGGCCGCCGCTCCCGCCGCCTTGGCCCCCTGTCTTGCAGCCTCCCGGGCCTGCTTGGCATATTCCCGCTTGATTTTCCATTTCTGGGCCATACGGGAAAGGAAGCTACTTTGAAGCTCCGGGTGCTCCTGCGCCATCTGCTGATAGTGGAGGTTGGCATTGGCCTTCATGGTCTTGTGTTCCCATTTCTCCACCTGCCGGGCCGGGTGCTCCCGGATACGCCGCTTGGTGTAGCGGGTGGCCTTATGCACTCCGGCCTCTGCCAGAAGCTCGGCCTTGTGGGCGCTCTCCACACCCACATTCTCATGCTCGACCTCATGTATTTTGCGGTGGGTGTAGGCCCATACACCTGCCCCAGCCGCCGTTGCCGCCCGCTGGGGGAGGCCGGGCGGCTTCTGGGGTTTCTGCTGGGCCAGCTTTTCCTTGGCGGCTTCCAGCTTGACAGCGGAGTGTTCGGCCTTGGCCTCGGCCCGTTCCTTCTTTTTCTCCTGCTTGTCTTTCCCGGCCTTTTGGGCGTCCTGTTCCTCATGGGCGGTATCCCTGCGGGCCTCGTCATCCTGCCGCAAGCGGGAGGACAGCTTTTCCCGTTCCTCGTCCTGCCGGAATTTCCCGCCGCCCGCTGGCTTCGGGCCAACTTGGCCCGAGGTGGGCTCCCCGGCCTGACGGGTCACTTCTTCTTCGGCAAAATGGAGCCGCCCACGCTTGACCCGCTTTCCGGGCGGTCTGTTCTTTTCGTTCTTCGGGCCAAGTTGGCCCGAAGCGGCCTTACTCACGGTGCGCCGCCCGCCTCGGGCTGTGCCGGGGCAGGGCCAGCGTCCGGCCCGGTTGCGTCAGTTACGATTTTTCCTTTTTCATCGGCCATTCGCATTTCCTCCTTCTTATCTGATGGCATGAAAAAAGGGCCTGACCGTTTCCAGTCAAGCCCCACAGATAGGGATACCTCCTTTCCCTGCCCATGAAAAAACCGCCCTGTGTCTCGATAGGGCGGTAAATTCAGTAGGTTGGCAGTCCATTTTTAGTTGTTTTATGTAGTATCCCTTTGTAAACCGACGCAAACGCGGTACAATACACCATTGCGGACACCTTGCAGAGCAACCACAGGAGTCATTTGTATGGATAAGCAGAGCAGGATCTATCAGGCATATGTGCAGATCCTCAAAGAGGAGCTGATCCCCGCCATGGCCTGCGCCGAGCCGATCGCCATTGCCTATGCCTCCGCCAGAGTCGTCTATCTGCTTGACGATGCCGTGGTCTGCAAGGTCAAGCTTGCCGAAGGCGAGAAGCAGTGTGACTGTCCGATATGATGCAAGGTGCTGATTTTTCGGGATACGCTTATCGGAGGGTGCCCATATTCAAGGTGAGGTCGTGCTCGTTTTCGACGACCGCTTCTACCGCAAGCGCAAGGCCGCGCGCGATTTGGTGCAGATCCATGCTGGGGGTTCCCAGCGGCTTGCTGACGGCCTGCTCCATCGCGTAAGGCACATGGATAAAGCCGCCCCGCATGGCAGGATACTGCCTGTCGATGAGATAGAGCAGCGTATACATCAGGGAGTTGCACACAAAGGAGCCAGCGGTATAGGAGAGGGCTGCCGGGATACCGGCGGCTCTTATTTTTTGCACCATGGCTTTTACGGGTAGGGAGGTGAAGTAGGCGGGCGCACCGTCCTGCCGGATCGGCTCATCCACAGGCTGGTCGCCTGCATTGTCGGGGATGCTTGCGTCCGCAAGGTTGATGGCAACTCGCTCCGGCGTGATGGCAGACCGCCCGCCTGCCTGCCCGACACAGATGACCGCATCGGGTCTGTGCTCGTTTACGGCAGCTTCCAGCACGGCACCGGAAAGGGCAAACCGGGTGGGAACCTGCAGCTTGATGATCTGTGCCCCGGCAATGGTGTCGGGCAGCAGCTTGACAGCCTCATAGGCCGGGTTGACGGACTCCCCGCCGAACGGATCAAAACCGGTGATAAGGATCTTCATGAGGGAAACCTCCGCATATTATTTCCTGCGCACGGCAAAGCCAAACCCCGTGCCGCAGACACCGCCGACGATGTGCATAAAGTTGGCTACATTGTCCTGCACGAACAAAATATCATATACCTGTTGGCTCAGGTAGAGCGCACCGACGAGGATGAGGGTAATCGGGATACCGCCGTTCCGGCTGCCGGCCAGACTGGACAGCATGATGAGCATAAACACGATGCCGGAGGCACCCAGCAGGGCGGAGGAGGGGAACAGCACACACTGCAGGATGCCGGACACAAGCGCGGTCATGAGGATGCCGCTCAGCAGGGTGCGGCTGCCGTAGCGCTCCTCCAGCGGGGGCGCGATGACAAGGAAAAGCAGCATATTGCCTATAAAGTGGTCCCAGCCTGCATGCCCCAGCACATGACCAAAAAGCCGGACAAAAAACAGCGGATCGGCCAGCGAAGAGCGATAGACGCTGAAAAGATGATAGGTTGTCCACCCATTGGTCAGATGACCCAGCGCCAGCGAAGCAAGCGACAAAAAGAAAAAGGTCAGCGTGACCGGGGCGTTGTACTGCAGATGGATATTGCTGCGCTTCATGGCGGATGCGCCTCCTTGTGTCAGATATTTGTCATGCAACTGACACCTGTAGCGTACTTATGCATTCACAAGAGTGTAGTCGCAAGAAGAGGGAAAATGCAACGGTACGCTGATTTCTATTTTCGTGAATCTTGAATCGCGTCCTGCATAAATCCGATAAATCGCTTTGTGGAGACAGTGGGGTGAGGCAAACAGGCGAGACCAATAGTTAGATGCTGAGGCGGATTCAGCGGAAGGATTTTCACATCGTTGCGCCTGATTGCTAACGCCTCGTTGATCACAGTAATGCCCAATCCTGCCGCGACCATTTCATGTGCAGCATACCGATCAGAGGTTGTAAACTTGGTGTTTACGTGTAGCTTGTTTTCTTTTAATACTCTTGAAGAATCACTGTCACTGTTCGGATAAATGTCGATGTACGGTTCGTTTGTTAGATCGACGAGATCAAATCGCTCCTGCTTGCCGTATTTGGAATTTGCAGAAACGACAGCAACCATTTCCTCCCGCTGGAGCATGTACCATAGCATATCAGGGTGTGGTTTGCTAACAACGCAAATATCCATTTTTCGTTCAGCAACAGCATGGCAAAGCTCTTCGTTATAGCCCCAGAGCATTTCGATTTTAATGTTCGGATATTGCTGGACAAACCGAACGATTTGGTCTGTTAATAGGGGATAACTAGACGAATATGCAGTTCCAATGGTTAGTGTACCAATTTGTAAACCATTGATATTCGCAATTTTCTGGGTAAGCTGTTCATGGTCATGAAGGAAGGTTCGTATGTCTCCAATAAGAAGTTCGCATTCTTTTGTGGGCTCTACACCGCGGCTGTTACGTACAAGAAGGGGAAAGCCGACTTCCTGTTCAAGACCGGCAATAATTCGACTGATTCCAGAAATCGTATAGTTTGATTGCGTTGCGGCAGCAGATATACTTCCGGCATCTATTATCTTTAGCAATAATGCCCATTTTTGCGAATCCATACTAACACCTCGCTTTGACATTTTCGCAAATTAGGTTCATCATTTTGTCTCTTTACGAAAAGTATACATTGTGATTTAATAATAGTCAAGAAGCCCGTCAAAGAAATCACAATAGTTTGGCGAGCATCCAGTGACACAGAGTCTAGCTTTTAAGCCGGCAAAAGTTGGTACGCTGTTGGTGCAAAGTCGCTGGAAAGGAAATAGAGAATGGGTGGGATTGTACCCTTTGTTAATCTGATTGCGGATGATGTGCAAAGGGGAAAATATAGTCAATAACAAGGAGGCTCTCTATGAACAGTATGGTCATTTGTCTAATTATTTTTGCGGTAATGATCATTCTATTTTTCAACCGTAAAATCCCCATGGCATTCACCAGCATGGGCGTTATCGTTGCACTATTTGTAGCCGGATGCGTAGACAAAGCAACAGTATTCGCGGGCTTCGGCAACAACAACGTCCTTACGATGGCGGGTATGTTTATTGTTGCTGCAGGTTTGTCCCGCACGCAAATGGTCAACAACATCACAAAACTGCTGTATCGCGTCACCAATGGATCCTTTACCAAGGTACTGGCCTCGTACATTCTCGTTATCTTCTTACTTGGTCAGTTTGTTCCCAGCCTTCCTGCAATGTTTGCAATGGTGTACCCGCTAGTCATCAATATGTGCAAACAGTTGAAGTGCAGCCCCTCTAAGATGATGTATCCTATCGCCGTTACGGTCGTGTCTACATCGTTTGTTCTTGAGCCTATTGGCCCTTATGCTGCATGGTTCGTCACTCAGAACGGTTACCTGGAATCTTATGGCTGGACGGGCCCTCTGCTGAGCATGTGGAGCGAGACTCTGGTATTCTTCCCGACTGCAATTGTCACCTTGTTCCTGACGATTTTTGTTCTGCCTAAACTGATGCCTGATCAGCCGGAAATCGAAACTGCAGAAATTACTGGTCCAGACATCACAAATAATGAAGCACTGGATCCCGTCCGTGAGTTCCTAGGCTATGGTATCTTCATTGCTACTGTTATTGGTTTGATGCTTGGTCTTCCTTCCTGGGCAGTTACTATGGCAGGTGCTACGGCAGTTGTCCTCTCTGGTGTTCTCGATGAGCAAACTGCACTGCTTCGCATGAACATGAGCATGGTTCTTCTTTATGCAGGCGTTACTGTTATGGGCGATGCACTGGGCAACACTGGTGCAGCACAGCTTCTTGGCGATCTGGCTGCAAGCATTCTGTCTGGTGTGCATAACGGTTACATTATCGGTGCTGCTTTCTACATTGTTTCGTTCTTGATGACCTCTTTCCTGTATAACAGGGCAACGACTACTGTTTTGATTCCTATTCTGATCATCACCTGCAGCTCCATTGGTTGCGATCCTCGCGGTCCGGTTATCCTTTGCTCTCTAGCTTCTATGTCTTCTCTTATCACCCCAATGCCGAACCCCGTTGTTCCTATGGCAATGCAGGCCGGTGGTTATACTCAGAAGACGATCCTTCGTGTAGGTATTATCCCTGCAATCGTTCGCGGTATTGTTGGCGTGCTGATTGCAATGACGCTTTTCCCGGCATTTGGTTAATTACTTTTGAGATAAACAGGAGAGTGAGTTATGAAACGATTTGAAAACAGAGTTGTAGCGATCACGGGCGGCGGCTCCGGTATGGGAAAAATTTCAAGTATTCGCTTCGCACAAGAGGGTGCAGCTATCGCTGTCGTTGACATCAATGGCAAAGCGGCACAAGCGACGGCTGACGAAATCATTGCTTCGGGCGGTAAAGCAAAAGCTTACGCTATGGATATCACCGACGAGGAAGCTGTCAAGAATCTCTTCGATGATATTGTAGCCACTTTTGGCCGGATCGATGTCTACTTCACAATTGCTGGCATTAGCCCGATGGGAACTGCTGTTACCACTACATATGCTGATTTCAGAAAAGTCGTTGCACTTGACATGGACAGCGTATTCCTTGGCAGTAAGTACTGCATTCCGCATATGATTCAAAATGGCGGTGGCGTCATCTTGAATCTGGTTGGAACCTATGGCATTCGTCCCACGCCGAATAAGCTTGGCTACTCAGCCGCTAAAGCAGGTGCATTAAGCATCACTCGTTCGGTTGCAATTGACTTCGCACGTGATAACATCCGTTGCAATGCAATTTGCCCGGGCTTTGTGAACACACCGCTGAATAACGGCTTCGAAGGTGAAGCACGTCAGCGGTTCCTGAACACATATCAGCCGGCACCTTTTGAAATCCAGGCACAGGACATTGCAGAGACAGCGTTGTTTCTGGCAAGCGATGACGCACGTGCAATCACAGGTCAGGCGATAGTCGTAGACGGTGGCACAGAAGCAGCTCTTTATCTGAATTACAAGAGACCTTCTGCAGATAAATAAGCAAAATTATCTAACAGACGGCAGAAGAGTATACAATGGTGTATGCCTGCTCTGCCGTCTGTCTTTTTAATTGAAAGGAAAACTGATATGAGCAAGATGATTTTGGCGCCAAAATATCTCTGGGATGGTATTAGCGATAACGTACTGGAAGGTAAAGCAGTCTTAGTTGATGGCACAAACATTGTTAGTGTTGATGGAATTGAAAGCATTAAGCAGGAAGCCCCTGATGCAGAGATTCTGCGGAATGACAATTGGTTGATGATGCCTGCATTCGTTGATGCGCACGATCATGGGCGAGGTATGTCCCCGATTTCTTTTGGAACTCCAGACCATGCGCTGGAAATGTGGCTTCAAGACCTTAATAAGCTGCCGGCAATTCCTCATTACGAAGCTTGTTATTATGATGGCATGCGCCTTGCATCTTCGGGCGTGTCGACTGTATTGCATAGTCACAACCCGAATAGTTTTGCAAAGATCCGTGAAGAAATGGTAAATGCTGAGAGAGGATATAAGGCCGCTGGTGTCCGCAGCATACTCTGCCCTCTGTACTTGGATCAAAACAAGCGAATTTATTATAATCGTGATGAATTTATCGCTGGCCTGCCAGAACCTTTGCGTACGAGCTTTGCTGCAGGAATTCACGATAAGATCATGAGCATGGATGAGTACCTGGCGCTTGTGGAAGGTATTTGCACTGATTTGGCAGAGGACATTAAGGAGGGGTGGACTGAAGTCCAGCTTCATCCCAATGGCGGACAGTGGTGCAGTGATGAAGCCCTTCTCCAGATGAAGGAGTATGCGCTGAGTCATGGAATGTACATTCATCTGCATTTGCTTGAAACCCAGTACCAAGCAGAATATGCTCAAAGGACCTGGGGCAAGAGCTTTATTAAACATTATAAAGATATCGGGTTTCTTGGCCCATGGGTCTCTTTTGCACATGCTGTATGGCTGGATGATGAAGATCTCCAAATTATCGCCGACACTGGCGCACATTTGATTACCAATCCATCCTCCAACCTACGCCTCCGCAGCGGAATCTTTAACATGAAACGTGCTAATGAACTGCATATCGACTGCGGTATTGGCCTTGATGGATGCGCTTTTGACGATGATCAGGACTATTTACGTGAAATGAGAGTTGCGTGGTTGAATAACCATTGCAATGGTGTTGACGGCGAAGTAGATTATCACGATGTTCTGAAGATGGCAACTTCCCGCGGAGCAAAAATTTCTGCAAGCCCGTTGACATTTGGTACTATTAAGGCAGGAAGCAAGGCTGATTTCACAATGCTGGATATGCAGAGCGTAATTGCTCCCTATGCCGATCCGGGAATTGATCCGTTGGCACTGGTCGTTCAGCGTGGCACTCGCAGTAGTGTAGCAATGACCTGTGTTAACGGCCAAATCACCTGGATGCAAACACCTGAGTTTTCTGCCAAAGAAAAAGATGCAGAGCAGAAGATTTGCTCGGCTATCCATGAGCTTCGCGCAAAGGACGATGGTAAACGGAACAACAGTGTAATCTTGCAGCATGTGCACGACTTCTACGCAAATACACATTGAGCTGTGGTGGGAGGAACTACGGTGAAAAACAAGTCAATACGAAAAAGCGTATTCATTCCAGCTTTTTCCTGTGTTTTGTTGGCGGGTATTGTTGGTCTGGTAAACAATCAGCTCTTGATCTCTTTCTTCAGAGGTGCATTCGAACTCGCATATAATAATCTGAGCTGGTTGTATCAGTTGATCGTTCTTGCCATCGTCATAGTTTGTGTTCTTTTGACCTTCACAAAAGTAGGCAATATCCGCATTGGCGGCGAAAAGGCGAAGTCTAAATACAGCTTTTGGTCATGGTTTGCTATGTCCTTGACAGGCGGCATAGGTGCCAGTATTGTATCTTCCAGCATCTCTCAGCCGATTACGTTTTTGCAGAGTATATGGGGTGAACTGGATGGATATGGTATTCAGCCAGGGTCTCCTGAAGCAGTGCTGTTTGCAATGGGACGTTCTTTCCATGAATGGTCGTTCTTCCCATATGCATTTTACGGTATTTGCGGTACTGCAATCGCTTATTTGTGCTTTAATAAAAAACAGCCTGTTTCTCTTTCCAGCTTGCTTGTGCCGCTTTTCGGCGAAAAAGTAAAAAAGAAGTGGTTCTCGTCTCTGATAGACTGTGTCAACATCCTCGCATTAGCACTCGCTCTGGTTGGTACCTTAGGCACTTTCATCGGTTTGTCCAGCGCCTGTTTCAAGTTTGTCTACAATATCCAGCCTAGTCATTTGCTGATGCTGATCGTCATGGCTGTCACAACGGTGATTTATCTTCTTTCTTCGTTAAGTGGTGTTGATAAAGGCATTAAGTTCTTCGCCAATCTGAACTTCCGATTCTATATGCTTCTCATGGCCATCGTAATTGTTCTTGGAGGTTCTGCAGCATATATCCTTAATACCTCCACTTCCGCAATCGGATACTGGCTGCAGAATTTTCCGCTCTGGAGTTTTGACACCGGTACAATGGGTGGCAGTGCATTGCTTCAGTGGTGGACGATTTATAACTGGACGTTCTGGATGGCATTTGCGCCGGTGACCGGTGTATTTCTTGCTCAGCTTACATATGGCCACACCATTCGCGAGGTTATGATCGTCAACTGGATCATGCCTAGCGTGTTTGCAATTATCTGGTTTAGCGTTTTCGGTGGCTGTGCCGTGAACTGGCAGGTTAATGGTATTCTGGATATCGCATCTGTTATGGCCGATAATGGTACTTACGCCGGAATTTGGGCCTTCATGAAGCAACTTCCGCTGTCGCAAATTCTTATCCCCATCACGCTCTTTATTATGCTGATTTCTTTCTCCACCAGTGCCGACAACAGCGTTTCTGCTATCTCCGCGCTTTGCACGAAGAACAGTAAAATTGGCGATGAGGCACCTTCTATTCTGAAAGCAATGTGGGGTATTGCAATTGGTATTCTTGCGTATCTCCTTATGGCATATGCTGCTGGCAGCAAAGGCAATGATGGCGTACGTTATATGGTAGTTGCTATTGGAGCGGTTCTTTCTATTTTCATCATTCTGATGATTACCGCAACGGTTAAAATGTTCTTTTTTGATACGCGCACACAGCAACCTTCGAACGATGAATAGAATTGCCCTCTTGAGAAGAACCTGAAATTAACCCCAAAAGTAAATAATCGAGTTTAGCAGCCCCAACGGCCAGAATCCTGTACTGAACAGGACTCTGGCCGTTGAGTTTTAGTCAAGCTGCGACTTCGCCGGTTCACAGCAAATGTACGCATAGTCTGGCTCAATATACACGCTGGGAGTCTTGTTCTTGCTTGGAATTAGATCCTCATTGGTGAATCTCCGCAAAGAAGTAAAGAGCCGCACTGATTTCAGGGCGTGCTTGGTATGGCTGTTTTTGCCCTTTGAAAAATTGGAGATCAAGGTCTTGGGGTGTACCTGAAATACGATGATGACACCTTGCGATTCTGTGATGAGCAGTTTAAAGATCTGTGAGCATCCAACCGTGCGTTCCTTTGCAGGATGGGCATACACAGTCGTTTGGCCAGCGTTTCTTCGCAAGATATTTGTGGAAGGCTTTCCCGCGACTATACCATGGAAGGCAAAATAAAGCAACAACCGGCTTTCCACAGCGCAAGAAAAGTGCTATAATAAGTAACAGAATATGTGCTTTGGGTGTGCCGCAAAGGCGGTGCGCCTTTTCTTGCAGGAGTCACTACAGGGAGGAAACCTTCTATGGAAAAAGCAACCGTGTATTTTACCAATGAGCTTACCCCGGAGGCAGTCGTGAAGATGTACCGCCAGCTGGGTGTTGCTCTGCCCGGCAAGGTGGCCGTCAAGGTCCACAGCGGTGAGGACGGCAACCAGAACTACCTGCGCCCCGAGTTTATGAAACCGGTCATTGATGCCGTGAACGGCACGGTGGTCGAGTGCAACACTGCCTACGGCGGCGCCCGCAACGAAACGCCCAAGCATATCGAGCTGATGAAAAAGCACCGTTGGAGCGACCTGTTTGATGTCGATATTATGGATGCCGAGGGCCCCGATGTGCAGTGGCCGGTTGAGAACGGCAAGGTGCTCAAGGTCAACTATCTGGGTAAGAATATTGAAAACTACGACAGTATGCTGGTGCTGGTCCACTTCAAGGGCCACCCGATGGGCGGCTACGGCGGCGCGCTGAAGCAGCTGTCCATCGGCTGCGCATCCAGCGCGGGCAAGGCCTATATCCACTCCGGCGGCAAGGTCACCGACCAGAATATTCTGTGGGAGAACACGGCCGAGCAGGACACCTTCCTTGAGGCTATGGCCGATGCCGCCTCCACCGTGGCAAAGCATTTTGCAGGGAAGATCGCCTATGTGGCAGTCATGAAGAACCTTTCGGTCGATTGCGACTGCTGTGCAGTGGCGGAGGATCCCTGCATGAACGATGTGGGTATCCTGTCCAGTCTTGACCCGGTCGCGCTGGACCGTGCCTGCATTGATCTGGTGCGCAACAGCAACGACCCCGGCCGCGAGCATTTTATGGAGCGCGTCAACAGCCGCCACGGCACCCACACGATTGATGTGGCCGAAGCCCTCGGCCTTGGTACGCAGGAATACGAGCTGGTGCGGGTGTAAGCGGCGCTTATAAAAGGCACCCGGCAAATTGGTGAGCAATCAGCCGGCAGCTGGGAGGTGCTGGGATGTACTTTGAATATGGCACGCAGGAAACCGAATATCTTGCCCGGAAGGACAAGCGGCTTGGTGCGGCGATCGAGAAAATCGGCCATATTGACCGCGCGGTGGACGGCGATCTGTTTTCATCGGTAGTGCATCAGATCGTCGGACAGCAGATTTCCACCAAGGCACAGGAAACGATCTGGCAGCGGATGCAGCAGACCCTCGGCGCCGTTGACGCCGGGCATATCCTTGCGGCGGGGGTGCCCCAGCTGCAAAAGCTGGGCATTACCTACCGCAAGGCGGAGTATATCACAGACTTTGCCCGGAGGGTGCAGACCGGGGAGTGCCGCATCGAGGAGATCTGGCAGATGCCGGACGAGGAGGTCATCCGGGTGCTGAGCAGTCTGAAGGGCATCGGCGTCTGGACGGCAGAGATGATCCTGCTGTTTTGTATGCAGCGGCCTGATGTTCTGAGCTACGATGACCTTGCGATACAGCGCGGGCTGCGGATGCTCTATCATCACCGCAAAATCGACCGCAGGCTGTTTGAAAAATACCGGCGCCGCTACAGCCCCTATGGCAGTGTGGCCAGCCTGTACCTGTGGGCCATTGCGGGCGGTGCGATTCCGGGTATGCGGGACTATGCACCCGCCAGACCGGGCGGTAAAAAAGCGAAAACCGTCTGAGCTGTAGGGGGGGAGCTGCTATGCTGTACACAGGCTATTATCAATCGCCGCTGGGCAGGTTGCTTTTGGCGGCTGACGAAATTGGGCTGACCGGACTTTGGTTTGAGGGCCAGCGCCGCTTTGCACAGGGACTTGACCCGGTGCATCAGGACGCGGAAACGCCGATTCTGGCGCAGACAAGACGCTGGCTGGATCTCTATTTCAGCGGCAGTGTACCGGACTTTACGCCGCCGCTCCATCCGGTCGGGTCTGATTTCCGGCAGGAGGTGTGGGCGCTGCTGCTGCAGATCCCCTACGGAAAAACCACGACCTACGGCGCACTTGCCGCCCAGTTGGCCGAAAAGCACGGCCAGCGCAGGATGTCCGCGCAGGCGGTGGGCGGCGCTGTCGGGCACAACCCGATCTCGATCATCATACCCTGCCACCGTGTTGTGGGGGCAGACGGCAGCCTGACCGGGTATGCGGGCGGGCTGGATACAAAGGCCCGCCTGCTGGCGGTAGAGGGAATCCCGATCGCGGAAAGCCCGTGGCGCTTACGGCCTGATATGTGAACTATACATGTCTGATATATACAAAATACTTTTTACACAGAGCCCTTTTCTGCGTATAATAGGCGATGCAGATGAGGTAGAGGAGTGGAAAAGTATGCAGTATACAGAACTGACCCGGAAGGAATTGCAGCGGGAATACACCCGCCTGACCCAGCGGTACAGCAGCTACATGCGCGAACCGATGGAGCTTGACATGCGTGCCGAGGACCCCCTGCTGGGACGGTGCGAGAACCGGCGGGCTGCAAAGCATTTCGGCACGGTGCTGGGTAAGGAGCTTAGTGATACCGGCGCGGCACGCCCCACGCCTGCGGAGGATGCCGTGGCCGCATTATGCACGATGCCGGGCTGCGCCAACCGCACGGTCGAGCTTTGCCGCAGGGCGGGCGTCCTTTTTGATGCTGTGGATCACAGCACGGTGCTGGCACGCATCATTCCGTTTGATGCGAAGTCCGAGCAGTTGACCCATGCCGCGAGCCTGTTTGCCATCAGCGCACGCCTTGCCGCGCTGGAAAGTCTGCGCGGCACCCTGCTGCGCACCTGAGCAGAGCCATGCGCCCCTGCCGCATGGCACCGTAAGCTATAAAAATAACCGAGCAGAAGTCACCCGGAAGGGCGGCTTCTGCTCGGCTTTCTTTTTACAGTGCGCCTGTTTTGGCGGCAAATGGCGAGGGTGGGGGAGCGCTGCGCATAAAGCGCGACCGACCGCTATTTATCGGCGGGGGGGGGGTAATACGGAAGCGCCGCACCACCTGCTCAAGCATGGCGATGTCCACGGGCTTCGAGAGATGCTCGTCCATGCCGGCCTCCTTGCTCTTTTGCATATCCTCCAGGAAGGCGTTGGCCGTCATGGCCAGGATGGGAATCGTTTTGCCCAGCGGATTTTCGCTGCTGCGGATGCGGCGGGTGGCCTCCAGACCATCCATGACAGGCATCTGCACATCCATCAGGATCATATCGTAGTCGCCCGGCTTTACCTTGGCGAAGGCATCTACGATCTGCTGACCATCGGGGTAGATCCTGCAGGTCGCGCCCTTGGATTCCAGCAGCATCTGCAGAATCTCCGAGTTGATCTCGTTATCCTCAGCGCAGAGGAACTTCATGCCGCAGAGCAGGGAAGTGTCCGCCGGTGCATCATCGGTCTCGGACTTCTGCACAAGGGCGGCTTCGGTATCAATGGGAAATTCCAGCACAACCTCAAAGCGGGAGCCATGGCCGGGGGCGCTTTCCACGCTGATGACACCGCCCATCAGGTCCACAACGCTCTTGGTGATGGCCATACCCAGTCCCGTGCCCTGCACATGGTTGGTGCCGGACTTTTCCTCCCGCGTGAAGGGGTCGAAAATGGTTTTCAGGTAGGCGTCACTCATGCCGATGCCGTCATCCTGCACGATGAATTTGTACTTGGCGTAGTGCGCATCGCGGGGAAGCTCCTCGACCTCAAGCCGGATATGCCCGCCTGCGGGCGTGTACTTGACCGAGTTGGAGAGGATATTCATCAGGATCTGGTTCAGACGGTTGGGGTCTGCCAGCACATGCTCATGCTGTACCGAGGTTGTGACCACGCGGAATTCCTGATTCCGCTGGTGGGCCTGCTCGCTGATAACGCTCTCGACCTGCCCGATCTGCTGCAGAAGATCCATCTGCTCGATGTTCAGGGTGGTTTTGCCGCTCTCGATGCGGCTCATATCCAGAATGTCGTTGATGATGCCGAGCAGCAGATGTCCGGATATTTCCAGCTTTTCAAGATGCTCGGCCAGCTTGTCCGGCTCGTGCAGCTCGTTTTTCATCAGGGTGGTGATGCCGATGATGGCATTCATCGGTGTGCGGATGTCGTGGCTCATGTTGGACAGGAAATCTGTCTTGGCCTTGCTGGCGCGCTCGGCACCCTGCAGGGCATCCACGGCAACTTCCTGTGCGCGCTTCAGCTCGGCGTTGCGCGCGGCAAGCTGCTGGTTGTAGCTTTCCAAACGGAGATTCGTTTCTTGCTCAGCCAGCAGGGCATCGCGCTGCATATCCCTTTGCAGTCTCCAAAGGATCAGAATAACGGCAACGGAAAAGACAGTGGCAAAGCCTATAATGATGGCGGTCACCAAATCTACCAGCTTTTGCGTGTTGGTGGCAACATCATCTGCCGGCACCAGAAATGCCAGCGTCCATGCGGCATTTTCCATCTGCTTGAGGGAGTAAAAATACTCGGTGCCGTCCAGCACGGCGTTGGAGTAGCAGACGCCGTGCTCTTGCAGCGCTGCCTTTGCCTGTTGAAAGGACGAGCCGTGCAGATAGGACATCTGCGAAAGCACAGTGTAGACATTCTGCCCCTTCAGCAGCTCGGTGTTATTGCTATTGAACAGCTTGAGGCCGTTGTTTTCCAGCACATACACGCTGTTGTGGTCATCGTAGGCATCACAGCGGAAGTATGTATTCAGCTGCTCCATGCTCTGCGCAATGCCGTAGTAGTGCAGGCTGATTTGCGCGGTGCCTGCTTGCAGTGTGATGGGAGTATCCAGCCGCTTTAAGAACACCATGCGGGAATCATTTTCCGTCAGAGAGTGGGGAATATAGCTGACCCATTCCGGGTCATCCTCGAGGTAGTGCATCTCCCGCAAAAGGCCCTGATTGCCCTGCGAGGTGTAATACCGCCCGGCGGAATCAACGGCCAGCAGGGTGATCTGCTTTTCCTCCAGATTGGAAAGGGCAGATACTCGCTGCAGATACGCATACATATCCGTGTCGGTCTGCAGGTCGGTGCCGATCAGGTAGTTGCACTGCACATTGACATCTGCCCAACGGTTGCCAATAACATCCTCCAGATTGCGGAACATCTGGTGGGTGATCTCCTCCATCTGGTTCAGGCGCTCTTTATAGACAAGATTTTTGATATAGGTCCGGCTCAGGACAAAAAAGCCAACGACTACCGCAAGACTGGCGAAGATGCAGGCCAAAAGGATGCGGCGGTATTTTTTATCCTTCCACATGTTGCGGCTCCGTTTCGTTCCATGCGGCGTTTGCACGGCTCAGCGTCTCAAAGGAGCCGAAAAACGCCTTGGCAGCGTCCTTGTCGGTAAAAGCCTCGACATTCAGGTACGGCGCCATAAAGGTGACAGCCTCATGTGCCGTGGACTCACTGGCGGCAGGTGCAGCGGCTTGACTGGCAGCACAGGCGGTAAGCAGGGCCGCTGCGGTGAAAAGGCTCAGCCCCCGAAGCGCCATGCACCGGAAATGGTTGTTCATCATGTGGATAGTTCCCTTCAGCTTTTCGTATCGCGTTCCCTCTTATTTGGCACTGAACCGCATCGGTACCGAATATTTCACACCGCACAGTTAGTATATACAAAAAAGCATTATAATTTTATCACTGAGGCGCGTTGATTGCAAGTGCTATTATAGCACTAATACCAGTTTTTTACATTGCTTCAAAGCCAAAACAAACAGCCCGGCAGCCGCTTTTGCGCGGCAGTCGGGCTGCGGTCGGATATTCGTTAAGTAAGCAGGTTTGTCATGCTTTTCAGGCTGACGCCCAAGGTGGAGGCATTGTGCAGCAGCGCTGAGGTCGCAGGCGGCAGGATGCCCATAGCGCCCAGCACGATCAGCATGCTGTTGAAGCTCATGATAAAGCGGTAGTTGGCGCGGGTGCGGTGCTGCAGGCCGTTGGCGATAGCTTTCAGCGTCACCAGCTCCCGCAGGCTGTCGGCGGCAATCGTGATGTCCGCGATCTCACGCGCAATGGCAGCGCCGTCGCTGATTGCGATGCCGACACTGGCGGCAGACAGGGCCGGGGAGTCGTTGATGCCGTCCCCCAGCATGATGACGGTGCGGCCGGCAGCCTTTTCAGCATCGACAAAGCGGGCCTTATCCTCGGGCAGGACCTCGGCGTAATAGGCATCCACACCGACCTGCTTTGCGATGACGGAGGCCGTGCGGTCGTTGTCGCCGGTCATCATGACCGCCTTCTGTATGCCAAGGCCGCGCAGCTGGCGAAGCACCTCGGCGGCCTCCTCACGCAGGGGGTCGGCAATGCAGATGACGCCGGCCAGCACACCGCCGATGGCAAGATACAGGTGGGAATACTCCGGCGGCAGGGCATCAAATTTGGCGGTCTCCGCGGTCGGAATGTAGCAGCCCTCATCCTCAAAGACAAAGTGCTGGCTGCCGATGACGGCCTTCTCGCCGCCGATGGTGCTGGCAATGCCGTGCGCTACGACATACTGCACCTCGCTGTGCATCTCATCATGGCGGATGCCCTTTGCGGAAGCGGCCTGCACAACGGCGTTCGCCATCGAGTGGGGGTAATGCTCCTCCAGACAGGCGGCAATGCCAAGGATCTCGTCCTCTGTGCGGGTGCCGAACGGAACGACCTGCACAACGGTCGGGGTGGCATGGGTCAGCGTGCCGGTCTTGTCAAAAACAATGGTGTCGGCGTTGGCCAGTGCCTCAAGATACTTGCCGCCCTTGACGGTGATGTGGTAGCTGCCGCACTCCCGCATTGCGGACAGCACCGCCAGCGGCATCGAGAGCTTCAGCGCACAGGAGAAGTCTACCATCAAAATCGAGATAGCGCGCGTTGCGTTGCGGGTAAGCGCATAGGTGACGGCAGTGCCCAGCAGGCTGTAGGGCACCAGCTTATCGGCCAGCGCTGCGGCGCGGGTCTCGCTGGCGGATTTCAGCTTTTCGGAGTTCTCAATCATCCGGACGATCTGGTCATAGCGGCCGCTGCCAGCCTGCTGTTCAACGGTCAGGGTGATCTGGCCCTCCTCCACAACGGTGCCTGCATAGACAACAGCACCGGCCGCCTTGCGCACCGGCTCGGCCTCGCCGGTCAGCGAGGCCTGATTGACGCTGGCCTCACCGTCCAGCACCTTGCCATCCAGCGGAATCACGCTGCCGGTATGCACAATGATGGCATCCCCGGTGCGGATCTGCGAGATCGGGACAAGGACCTCGCCCTCGGCGGTAAGCTGCCAGACGCGATCCACATTCAGCGACATGCAGTGTGCCAGATCGCCCAGCGACTTTTTGCGGGTCCATTCCTCCAGCAGCTCACCCAGCCGCAGCAGGAACATGACCGAGCCTGCGGTGGAAAAGTCACCCCGCAGCATAGATACCCCGATAGACAGCGCGTCCAGCACCTCGACCTCCAGCCTGCGGTGCAGCAGGCTGCGCAGGCCGTGCCAAAGATAGCGCACACTGCATACCGCAGTGTAGGCAAAGCGTATCGGTGCAGGCAAAAACAGCTTGCGCGCAAAGTGGAAAAGGGTCAGATTGACGAGCTTTTCCTGATATTCATGGTTTACGGCGCGCGGGCTGTTGGCAGATACCTCAGTCAGGGCCTGCACATCAAAGCGGAAGGCGGCTGCGCCGTGCAGTACCGCAGCCCGGGCACCGGTATAGGTGATGACGGCGTCACAGGTGCGCTCATACACAACGGCAGCGCGCACACCGGGCAGCCCGGCAAGGTAAGCCTGCAGCTGGTCAGCCTCGGCCATAGACAGCCGCGGCTTGTTGAGATGCAGGCGGATGCGCCCGCGGCTCTCATGCAGAATGTTCCATTTCATTATAGTGATGCTCCCAACAATAAAAAGGCTTCTCCGTGAACGGGAAAAGCCTTTGCAGTAACCGGCAAATCAAAGCCGAGGGTAAGGGCTGCAGCCGACTTGCGGCCGAGTCAGTATAGCTTACTCGGCCTTCTCGTCAGCGGCGTCCTCGATCACGGCATCGCCCTCAGCGTTGCGCTGCTCGTTGATCTCCTTGGCATCGGCCAGAATGTCGCCGCAGTTCTCCTGCAGAGAGGTGGCGGTTTTCATGACCTGATCCTTCATGCGCAGCACGGCGGCGGTACACTGGGTGTACAGCTTCTTTGCATCCTTGCTGGTCAAAATCTCAATACCGGCGGAGCCGAACAGTGCGCCACCTGCGAACAGACCGATCTTAGCCCAATTCATAACTCATTTCCCCTTTACTATCCTTATACGGTATACGGTCTGGATTTTACAAATAAACCCAGAAGGTTTACTAATTATTTTACAACGCCTGCCTATCCGAACGGTAGGTAAAAAAGACAGGAATCGTGCAATTTGGATTTTATTCTGTGCACGGGCAGGCAACACGGCGCAGCTCCGTGGGGCGGCGGCCGGTGTGGCGGCGGAAGGCGGCGGAAAAGCGGCTGGGGTCCTCATAACCGACACGGTGCGCAATCTCCGCTACAGGCAGATCGCTTTCCTGCAGCAGCCGTGCGGCTGTATCCATCCGCACGGTGCGCAGATAACCGGCCACCGGCACCCCGTAGAGAGCCTTGAAGCAAAGCTTCAGGGAGCTTTGCGAGAGATGAAATCTGGCCGCCAGCTCTGCAAGGGTGATGCGGCTGTCCTGATGGGCAACCAGATAGTCGTGCGTCTGGCGGGTACGCTCCAACATAAGCCGGTCAAAATAGGGGGCGCGGGGCGTATCGGCGGCATAGCGGCTGATCAGGGTATCCCAATGCGCCAGCGCAGCGTTTGCCACGCGGGGGTCGTACATGATGCCGCTGTTTTTCTCGATCTCGCAGCGGCATGCCGCGCCGGTCATTGCGGCGCGATAGCTTCGGCTGCTCATCATGGCGTCGATCGAGTCTGCCACGGCGATGATGCGCGAGCCTAAAGGAATATCGGCTCCGGACAAGCCATCGGGGTAGCCTTGGCCGTCCCAACGCTCATGATGATGCAGAACCAGCACGGCGATGTCCTGAAAATCTGCGACCCTGCGCAGGATGTTATAGCCTGTGACAGGATGGCGGCGCATTTCCTGCCATTCGTCAGCGGTCAGCGGCCCGGCCTTGCGCAGCACAGCGTCCGACACAGCGATTTTCCCAATATCATGCAGGTGGGCGGCTATATGGATGAGCGTGGTCTCGTCCGGCCCCAGCCCCAGCGCGGCTGCAAGCACAAGAACCATCTCTGCAACGCGGTTGGAGTGGCTGGCGGTATAGGTATCGCGGGCATCCAGCGCGGAGACAATGCTCTCGCTCAAATCGTGATATTGCAGCAGGCGCGCTGCAGAGCGCGGCGGGGCGGTCAACTGCCGGGGCTGGTCTGCCATAGATCCGATCTCCTTTTGCAAAGTTAGTAAATGCTAACAGTTAGCATAAACTATATTAGTCTAAACAAACTGACTTGTCAATAGGAAATCGGAAAAAGCAATAAAAAGCGGGGGAGCGGGCAGTTCAGGCGCGCACATCCTGCCGGCGCAGCAGCAGCCATGCCAGCGCGAACATCGCCGCCAGCCATAACAGGCAGCTGAAGGCGAACAGCCCATAGCTTCCGGCCAGAGTATCCGCACTTTTGTTGGAGTTCATACCGAGTTGCATCAGAGAATAGGGCCACAGGAGTCCGAAGCCCTTGGAGCTGATAAAGATGCCGGTAATGCCGCCCAGCAGGCCCAGAAAGATGGGCACTGCAAAGCTGCGTATGACCATGGCCAGCACCAGCTGTGCTGCAATGACGGCCAGTGCGCCCAGCAGTCCGCGCAGTAAAAACAGAGGCAAGGTGACCGGCGGCAGGCCGGGCAGCTGGGCAAATACCTTACCGCAGAACACAAACAGCGCAAATACAAAGCTGTGGGTCAGCAATGCCAGCTTTGCCACCACCGCAAACTTTGCGGCAAACAGGTCCAGCGGCGGCACAGGGCTTGCCATGATGAGGTTCCAGTTGTGCCCCAGATGCTCCAGCCGCCACAAGTAGGCAGCATAGGTGGCGACCATGGCAGGGAAGAAGAACATGGAATAAAACAGGGTGTGCTGGGTCCACAGGCTATACCAGCCATCGGTGAGGATCTCAAGATTTTGCAGATAATTGAAAGTGCCGTAGGTGGCCGAAAGAATGGGCAGCACAAAGAACATTGCCCAGATGGGGGATGCGTGGAGTTTGCGGTTCTCCGCAAGAATACAGCGTTTCAGCATGGTTTTATACCTCCTCGTCCTGTACCTTGCGCCACGCAAGGGCAAACAGTACAGCGCCCAGCGCAAGGGTAAAGGCCAGCAGCCCCCAGTTGAAGGGGCGGGTGCCGTAGGTGACGGTGTGGGTGGCCTTGTCCCAGTTCGCCACTTCGTAGGCACTCAGAGGGATGTAGTACCCAAAGAGCACAAAGTAACTGGCAATGGGCGGCATAAAGGCAGAGAACAACCCGACCAGCGCCCCCACAATACCTACGCAGAGCGCGGGTAGGGGATTGCCGACCCACAGCATCAGCAGAAGCTCGCCGAAGAAAAGCATACAATCCACGGCCAGTGTGCAGACGAACAGATAGGCCAGCTGCCCCGCAGGAAAGACCTCGGTATAACCATGGACGCGCCCCAGCACCGGTACACAGACCAGCTCCAGCACCGTGACCAGCAACACCTCCAACACGCCAAAGACTGCCTTGCCCGCAAACAGGCTGCGGCGGCTCTGCAAGGTGTAGAGCAGCTTGGGGGTATTGCCCTTTATCTCCATATCCCACAGCCGGGAGGCCAGCACCGCCATCATCACCGGCATCAGAATCGCCTCGATGACCGGCAGGCTGTAGAACAGGGCACTGTAGCCGTTCGCCAGCTCGTCCGGGGCTGCCGGGGCAAGGCCGCCCACCCACAGCACGACAATGCCGGGAATCAGCAGGCAGAGGGCAAGATCGTGCCGGCGGCGGGCCTTTTGCAGCTCCGTAAAAAAGGCTGTCATGTTACGCCACCTCCCCGCTGCCTTGGGTCAGGCTGAGGAAGATGTCCTCAAGGCTCTTAGTCTGTGCAGTCAGCCCAATGACACCGGCACCGCTTTCGGCAAGGGTACGGACCAGCGCGGCCAGTGCGTCATCCCGCAGCGGGGGAAGCTGCAGCGTGTCCGGCTGGTCGGTCAGCCTTGCGGCCGTCACCCCCTGCTGCTGCAACACGGCAAGAGCCTTGGGGACTGCCAGCACCCGCAGCAGCGTGCCGCCCCGGCTGTGCTTTTGCAGCTGCTGCAGCGAACCCTCAAACAGCAGCTTGCCGTGGTTCAGGATGCCGACCTGATCCACCATCTGCTCGATCTCGCCCAGCAGATGGCTGGAGATCAAAACGGTGGCGCCGGTGGCCTGCGGCATCGAGGCAATGAGGCTGCGCATTTCCTGAATCCCGGCCGGGTCCAGACCGTTTGTGGGTTCGTCCAGAATCAGCAGTCTGGGGCTGCCCAATAGGGCCATGGCGATGCCGAGCCGCTGCTTCATGCCAAGGGAATACTGCCCCACCTTTCGGTCAGCGTCCTTGGTCAGATGCACGATGTCCAGCACCCGGCGGATATCCCTGCGGTCAACGCCCTTCAGATCGGCAACGATGGCCAGATTTTCCCGCGCGGTCAGGTGCAGGTAGCCGGAGGGCGATTCGATCAGGCTGCCGGTCTGCCGCAGCAGCGGAATACGGCTTTTCTCGCTCATGGGCTGCCCCAGCAGCGCCACGCTGCCGCCGGTGGGATGCACAAGCCCCAGCAGCATCTTCATTGTGGTGGATTTTCCCGCCCCGTTGGGGCCTAAAAAGCCGTAGACGCAGCCCTCCGGGACACACAGATCCAGATGATCCACCACAAGACGGCCATGATAGCTCTTACAAAGGGCATGGGTCTCGATCACAGGTTTCATACAAGGGTCTCCTTTCACATTCACGATTATTTCGGAATGCTGCCAGAATACACCCATCATCTTAATCCTGCCGGAAGGATAGCTTAATTTGCGCTTAAATTTGCGGGTGTTGTCTTTTGCGGCGCAAAAATTGTGGTATAGTAGGGAGGGAAAAGGAGGGAACGCCTTGTGAACACCATTTATGATGCGAAAATCCTGATCGTGGATGACAACGCCGATCTGCTGGCACTGCTGTGTGAGCAGCTGCGCGGCGCAGGATATGGGAAAATCCACACAGCACAAAGCTGCGGGGGCGCACGCGCCGCCTTTGCGGCCGAGCAGCCGGAGCTGATGATCTTGGACATCAACCTGCCGGACGGGGACGGGTTTTCTTTATTCCGTGCGCTGCGGGCCAAAGCGGATGTGCCGGCGTTATTTCTATCAGCACGGGATGCGGATGCAGACCGGCTGTTCGGGCTGGGGCTGGGGGCGGACGATTACCTGACAAAGCCCTTTTTGATGCAGGAGCTGTTGCTGCGGGTGCAGCATATTCTGCAGCGGGCTTACCGGGCGGAATTGTCAGCGGCAAAACCAACGGCCCTGCAGCTGGGGCCGCGCAGCGTAGACCTGAACGATGCCGTTGTCAGCCTGCCCGACGGAAAAACATTGGCGCTGACGGCTACCGAGCTGGCCCTGCTGCGCAAGCTGGCAGAAAACCGCGGGCATATCGTGACCTATGATGCCCTCTGTGATGCCGTCTGGGGTGCGGATTACTATGGCTATGAGAACAGCCTTGGCGTACATATCCGGCATCTGCGGGAAAAGCTCGAAGCCGAACCCGGTGCGCCGCGGTTCCTGCGCACGGTGCGGGGCATCGGCTATAAGCTGACAAAGGAGGGAGAGCTTTGAAAACCTTTGCACGGCTGATCCAGCGGTATGTGCTGGCCGCTGTGGGCATTGTGCTTTTGCTGCTGTTTTCCGGCGTTGCCCTGCTGGGGTGGCTGGGCTGGCAGGAGGGCCGCCGTCTGCCGCAGCGGGAATACGCCTCCAGCGAAATTGCAGATGCTATGGTGGAAACGGCAGACGGGCTGGCGCTGGGGGCAGCGCACACGCCGCAGGAATGGATGGACGGCTATGCATGGGCCATGGTGCTGGATGATGCCGGCGCTGTCCGGTGGAGCTACGAGCTGCCGAAGGAACTGAACCACACCTATACGGCCGGCGAAATTGCCCGGTTTGCCCGCTGGTATCTGGCGGATTACCCGGTGTTCTGCTGGGAAGAACCCTACGGTCTGTTTGTTATAGGTCTGCCCAGAGGGAGCCTTTGGCGGTACAGCGTGTACAGCTCGCCGGAGCTTGTGCTGAACATGGCCGGAATCCTCCCGGCGGCAGCGCTGGGATTGCTGCTGCTGGGGCTGGCGCTTTGCCTTTGGCTGAGCTGGCGGGGGGCAAAGCGGCTGGAGACCGTAGCAAACGGTTTGGATGCGCTGGCACAGGGGCAGAGCGTCCAGCTGCCTACCAATGGCTTTGCAGGGGAACTGGCGGAAAAGCTGAACCGGACCGGCGCCCAGCTGCAGGCCAAAAACGAGATGCTCGCCCGGCGGGACAATGCCCGCACCCAATGGATCGCAGGGGTCAGCCACGATGTGCGCACCCCGCTGGCCCTGATTATGGGCTGGGCGGAGCAGCTGGAGCGGGACGCAGAAACGCCGGCGGCCTCCCGGCGGAAGGCGACCGGCATACGAACCCAGTGCGAAAAGCTCCGCACCCTCATAGATGATCTGAACCTGACCAGCAAGTTGGAATACGGCGCACAGCCGCTGCGCAGAAAGAGCCTCCGGGCGGGGCCGCTGTTCCGCGCGTTGGTGGCGCAATTTTGCGAGAACGCGCAGGGAAAAAAGTGTGAGATTGCGCTGGAGCAATCAGAGCAGAGCGAGCAGGCAGTGCTTTGCGCAGACCGCGCCCTGCTGGAACGATTGCTTGAGAATCTATTGAACAACAGCATCCGCCACAATCCGGCCCCGGTGAGCATTACCGTGCGCACCGAAGCGGCGGGGGGCTGCTTTTGCCTGACAGTGGCCGATGACGGCCGCGGCTACCCACCTGCTGTGCTGGCAGCTATGAATGCCCCCGAGCCCTGCGAAAATGCTCCGCACATCCTTGGCCTGCATGTGGTGGAGCAGATCGCCATCGCGCACGGCGGAAAAGCAGAATTTGCGAACAATATCCCGCAGGGCGCAAAGGCGGTCATCAGCCTGCCGATAGAGTGAAACTCTTGACAGCACCGCAAAAAACAAACGCCCCCGGCGGCTTATGCTGAAGCACAAACATAAGCTGCCGGGGGCGGTGTTTTATGGGCTGCCGCTTATCCCTTTGCCGCCGGAATGCGGAGCTGGGCGCGGTATTCGGTCGGGGTGATGCCGTAGAGGGCGCGGAAACTCTTTACAAAGCTGCTGTAATTCGTAAAGCCGCTGGCGGAGCAGGCGTCCAGCACGCTCATACCGGCGGCAAGGGCGTTGCGGCAGTGCTGCATCCGCAGGTTGGTCAGATAGCCGTGGACGCTTTCAAGGGTGTATTCCTTGAACACGCGGGACAGATGCTCCCGGCTGGTGTAGGTGTAGCGCGCCAACTGCGCAACATTCAGTTGGGGGTCTGTGTAGTTCGCCTGCAGGTAGGCAACCGCCCTGGCAACCAGCAGGCTTGTAGCGGAGGGCGGCGGTGCGGTGCGGCGGCCGTGGATCACATGGCTGAAGAGCAAAATCAGCTCGGTCACTTCACAGCACTGGACTGTCGTGCGGATCGGCTCATCCAGATGGACGGTCTGTGCCATCCGCTCCAGCAGGCCGCGGAAATCCCATCGGATGACCGAGTCGGCGTCAAGTATGACAGGCTCGCCCTGCCAAAGATGGTCGGTCAGCCCGCTCTGCGCCCAAGCGCGGTCCCAGATGCCGGGCGCGATCTGCACGACAAGCCGTTCAGAGGTGTCCGCCGTGATGTTGAACTTGCCGGAGTGGAACATCTCCCCGGGAAAGAGGATCAGCTCCCCCAAGTGCAGGTCGTAGACGCTGCCGCCGATGGAATACCGCACACTGCTGCCCGATACCGGCAGGATCAGCTCATAGTAGGGGTGCGAGTGTACGACCGACTGGCTGTTGAGCTGGTTGGTGTACCATGCTACCACGACATCGCCGCCCTGCAGGGCTGAGCTGGCCTTCTCCTGCGTGAGAAGGGAATCTACATAGTGCGGTACTTTTTGTATAATCATAGCACGGGCCTCCCCACAAATTTTATCCTTGAGGCGATTATATCACATTTTGCGATATTTGCGCTACAAAAAGCAGAGAAATTTGGCCGCGTATTTGATATTATAATGACGAAATAAGGCAACAGTAGCAATTATCACAAAAACAAGCGCGTAATTTTGTGAGTGTTGCACAAACAATGCCGAAACGAACGCTTTTTCCACTTGACCAACGCAAAAGAAGAAAGGGGAAAATCTATGAAAGTGTGCTACACCGGCGGCGCTGTCAAAGACTGCGGCAGCTACTATTCCGTTGCTACCAACGCTGTGGAGCTGCGCATCTGGTTTTTGACCAATGACATCCTGCGCATCCGCGCCGGCTTTGACGGCGACTGGGATGAGGCCTCCTACAGCCTGACGATGACCGCATGGGAGTCCCGCACCGATGCCCTGATGCAGGGCTGCCGCAAGCGCGTAGAGCCTGCCGCCGCTGTTTTGACCGATGGCGAAAAGCAGGCTGTGATTCAGGGCGGGCGCCTGAAGGTCGTGATCGAGAAGGCGCCCTTCCGCATCATGGTCTACGACAAGGACGGCAGCCTGCTGCACGCCGACATTCCCGACCTTGCCTACCGCGAGGACAGCAACCGCCGCCGCATCCATGCGAGCCAGATCGAGGCCGATGACTGCTTCTACGGCTTCGGTGAGAAGTCCGGCGAGATCAACAAGGCCGAGAAGTACATGAATATGGCCCCCGGCGATGCGATGGGCTACAACGCCAAGGAGACCGACTCTCTCTACAAGCACATTCCTTTTTATATCCGGCTGAACCGCGGCACGAAACAGGCGGTCGGCTACTTCTACCACAATACGGCCGAGTGTGATTTTAACATGGGGCGCGAAAAGCGCAACTACTGGCATCGCTACTCGTCCTACCGCACCGATGCGGGCGATATTGATCTGTTCCTGATCGCAGGCCCGTCCATCCGCGAGATCATCGAGCGCTACACCGACCTGACCGGCAAGAGCGTCATGCTGCCGAAGGCTGCGCTCGGCTACCTCGGCAGCTCGATGTACTACCCCGAACTGCCCGAAAACAGCGATGACGCGGTGCTGGACTTCATCGACACCACCCGCGAGGAGGGCATCCCCGCAGACGGGTTCCAGCTTTCCAGCGGCTACTGCGCTGTAGAGACGGCCGAGGGCATCAAGCGCTGCACCTTTACATGGAACAACAAGCGGTTCAAGGACCCGGCAGACTGGTTCGCCCAGATGGAAAAGCGCGGCATTGTGGTTTCGCCCAACATCAAGCCCGGCATGCTGCTGGTCCACCCGCTGCTGGACGAGATGAAGGAGAAGGGCATGTTCCTGCCCGCCTCCGATGACAACGCGGGCCTCGACGGTCTGGCTGTCGGCACATGGTGGGGCGGACCCGGCCTCTTTGTAGACTACACGAAGGAATCCACCCGCCTGCACTGGAAGCAGTACATCAAGGACGCGCTGCTCAAGTACGGCTGCCGCTCCATCTGGAACGACAACTGCGAGTATGACTCCCTTGTTGACAAGGACGCCAAGGTCTATTTTGAGGGTAAGGGCAGCACGATCGGCACGATGAAGCCGGTTATGAGCAACCTCATGTGCCAGCTTTCTAACGAGGCGATTGAGGAATACGACCCCGACTGCCGCCCCTTCTCGGTCTGCCGCTCCGGCCACGCCGGTATCCAGCGGTATGCACAGGTCTGGGCCGGTGACAACCTGACCTGCTGGGATACCCTGAAATACAACATTGCCACGATTCTGGGCATGGCGCTCTGCGGTGTGTCCAACCACGGCTGCGACATCGGCGGCTTCTTCGGCCCCGCGCCGGAGGGTGAGCTGTTTGTGCGCTGGGTGCAGAACGGCATCTTCCAGCCGCGCTTCTCCATCCATTCGACCAACACGGACAACACCGTCACCGAGCCTTGGATGTACAGCGACAAAAAGAAGTACATCAAGGATGCCATCGACTTCCGCTACAAGCTCAGCCCGACGCTCTACTCGCTGATGGAGCGCGCGCATGAGAACGGCCTGCCCATCTGGCAACCCACCTTCGCGGTGTTCCAGAATGACCCCGCAACCTACGATGAGGGTGTCGATTTCATGTTCGGCGATTCTCTGCTGGTGGCCAATGTTGTCGAGAAGGGCCAGACCGTCCGCCCGGTTTACCTGCCCAAGACCGAAAACGAGAGCGAGCGGTTCTACGACTTCTACACCCGCGAGGAATACGCCCCCGGCCAGACCGTTGAGGTGCCGGTCGATATTGCCAGCATCCCGCTGTTTGTGCGCAGCGGTGCCATCATCCCGATGAGCGGCAACGCCCTGCATAACCTGATGACCGAAAAGACCACGGCGCTGGACATCCTGATGGCCCCCGATGTGGATTCCGAATTCACGCTGTATGAGGATGACGGCCGCACGAACGACTACCGCAACGGCGCTTACCTGAAAACGAAGATCGCTGTCAAGGCGGGCGTCAAGACCGTTGTCAGCTTTACGAACGAGGGCGGCTATGAGACCGCCGTGGAGAGCGTAGCGCTTGACATGATCCACCGCGAGAAGTCCCCGTTCTATGTGCAGCTTGACGGCAAGGAACTGCCGCACTTCCTGCACCGCCGCAAGTTTGAGCAGGCCGAGAGCGGCTGGTACTACAGCCAGCGCCTCAAGAGCGTGCAGATCAAGTACCCCAACCCCAAGCACGATCATGAGGTGCTCGTGTCCTTTGAGCAGTTTGATTTGATTGGGATGTAATAAAGGCCCCCTACAAACAATAAACAACCCGGGTGTACCTCCGTAGGGGCGGATTCTATATCCGCCCGCCATCCACCTGTCTGCACCCACACTATAAAACCGAAGGAGAAAAAGCTATGTTCAAAAAAATCGCAGCTTTGGGTGCTGCGGCTGTGCTGGGGATCGGTCTGCTGACCGGCTGCGGCGCATCCGCCTCCACGGCCGATGCAGGCTACAGCGCACAGAACCCGCTGGTTCTTACGCTGGCCCACGGCCTGTCGGAGACCCACACCGTCCATATCGCCATGACCCAGTTTGCGGAGGAGGTCAACGAAAAGACCGATGGCCGCATTCAGGTCAAGATCTTCCCCAACGGCCAGCTTGGCAGCGAGAACGAGAACCTTGAGCAGCTGCAGGCGGGTGTTATCGCCATGACGAAGGTCTCCGCCCCCGGCCTTGCCACCTACAATGAGGCCTACAACGCCTTCGGCCTGCCTTACATTTTCAATGACACGGAGGATTTCTACCATGTCATGGACTCGCAGGAGATGCAGGACTTCTTCCTCTCGACCGGCGAGGACGGCTTTGTCACGCTGACCTACTACACCTCCGGCGCCCGCTCCTTCTACACGAAGGACAAGGCCATCCGTACCCCGGCAGACCTCAAGGGCCTGAAGATCCGCGTGCAGGATATGAAGAGCCAGACCGATATGATGAGCTACCTCGGCGGTATCCCCGTTGCCATGTCCTACGGCGATGTCTATACCTCGCTGCAGACCGGCATCATCGATGGCACTGAGAATAACGAGACGGCCCTGACCACCGGCAAGCACGGCGAGGTCTGCAAGGTCTACTCCGTTGACCAGCACGCCATGATCCCCGATGTGCTGATCATGAGCGAAAAGGTCTGGAAGACCATCAGCCCGGAGGATCAGCAGATTCTTCTTGAGGCTGCCCACGACTCCACCGATGCCCACAAGGTCATGTGGGACACCGCAGTCGAGGAGGCCGTCAAGGAGGCACAGGAGACGATGGGCGTGGAGTTCGTCTACGATGTCGATAAGGAGGCCTTCCGCGAGGCGACCCAGCCGATGATCGAAGCCTACGAAGAAGAGTATCCCGGCGTCAAGACGCTGATGGATACCGTTGAAAAGGCAAGAGGGGAGGAGTAAGCCATGAAAAACACCTTTGCAACGATCAAATTCTGGATGGATAAGATCCTGAGCATCGCCTGTGCGATTCTGCTTTCCTTCATGACCATTCTGGTGCTTATCCAGGTGTTCTCCCGCTATGTGCTCAACAGTCCCGTAGCCTTTACCGAGGAGCTTGTCCGCTACAGCCTGATCTGGACCGGCTTCATCGGCGCGGCCTACGCTTTCTCCACCCGCGAGCATATGTCGCTGACGCTCGTCCGCGACAAGTTCACCGGCAAGGCCCACACCGGCCTGCTGGTGGCCATTGACGGCCTGATCCTCCTGATGGCGATCTTCGTATTCACGATCGGCGGCTTTAAGCTGGCTGTTTCCGCCAGCCGCGAGTTCTCGGCGCTGCTGGGCATCCCCCGCAGTCTGGTTTACGCTATCGCCCCGATTTCCGGCGTGTTCATCGTGATTGCGCAGATCATCAACATCTATGAGGACATCACCGGCGAAAAAGTAGAATCCAAGGAGGGTGCAGACAAATGAGTATCACCATGACCACCGTTATCCTTTTCGCTGTGTTCGGCGTGCTGCTGTTCCTCGGCGTGCCCATCTCCATCAGCATTGTGGCATCCTCCATCGTGACGGCCATGTCTACCCTGTCATGGGACCAGATCACCTTTATCACGATGCAGAAGATGAACTCCGGTGTTGAGTCGTTCTCCCTGCTGGCTGTGCCGTTGTTTATTCTGGCCGGCAACATCATGAACAACGGCGGTATCGCCAAGCGCCTTGTCAACTTTGCGCAGCTGTTTGTCGGCAAGATTCCCGGCTCGATGGCACAGGCCAACATCCTCGGCAACATGCTGTTCGGTGCGCTGTCCGGCTCCTCTGTTGCCGCTGCGTCCGCTATGGGCGGCTGCATCAGCCCTATTGAGGAGGAAAACGGCTACGACCCCGCCTACTCCGCCGCTGCGAACATCGCCTCGGCCCCCACGGGTCTGCTGATTCCCCCGACCTCCGCCTTCATCGTTTACTCCACCGTCGCGGGCGGCGTGTCCATCTCCACCCTGTTCATGGCCGGCTACATCCCCGGCATCCTGATGGGCCTGTGCTGCATGATCGTTGCGTTCATCGGCGCAAAGAGGGCCGGCATGAAGGCCACCGGCTTTGACCGCAGCCAGAGCGTGCTGAAAACCGTCTGGGACGCAGTTCCGTCCCTGCTGCTCATCGTCATCGTCATCGGCGGCATCGTCTCCGGTGTCTTTACCGCCACCGAGGGCGCAGGCATCGCGGTTCTGTACTGCCTGATTCTCTCCATCATCTATAAGAGCATCGACTTCAAGGGCTTCCTTGGTATCCTGCTCAACTCCGCTAAGACGAGCGGCATCATCCTGTTCCTGATTTCCGCTTCCTCTGCCATGTCCTTCGTCATGGCGTACTCCGGCATCCCGGCCGCCATCTCCAACGGTTTGATGAGCCTGACCGACAACAAGTATATCATCTTCCTGCTGATGAATATTATTCTGCTGGTCATTGGCATGTTCATGGACATCACCCCGGCCATCCTGATTTTCACCCCGATTTTCCTGCCCATCGCCATCAGCTTCGGCATGACCGAGATTCAGTTCGGCGTTATGCTGATCTTCAACATGTGCCTGGGCAACATCCCCCCGCCGGTCGGCTCTGTCCTGTTTGTCGGCTGCGGCATCGGCCATGTCTCCATCGAGCAGGTGACCTCCAAGCTGATCCCCTACTTTGTGGCACTGGTTGCCGCCCTGCTGGCCGTCACCTATATCCCGGCGCTCTCCCTCGGTCTGCCCAGCCTTATGGGTCTGATCTGAAGTAAATAAGCACCCGAGCCACCCCGCCCGCAGCCCCACGCTGCCGGGCGGGGTGTTTTTTGTATGTATATATAATAAGGTAGAAGCCCGCCACACCGTAGGGGCGCATTCCATATGCGCCCGCAGATGGGCAGACGTTCCCGGGGCATCGGGGACGCCACCCATCCGCACAGCGCATGCAGGCGCGGCCATTGCGCGGCCACCAACCTGCCGCCGCGCTTTGCCGGTAAACCTTTCCGCGCAAACCAACCACCCCTTAGCCCCTCCGCGAGGGGACGCCGCCCCGGCGTTTTTTCCTTTTCCAACATGACCGAACAAATCTTGTCCCCCTGCGGCGCGCAACATCTGCGCAAAAGTATCGACATAATTCAACATATAGTGTGCAGATATGCAAGAAATCGCGCTGTATCTTACAAAGCTGCACCGCACGAACTGTCAGGATACACAATATAATGCGGTTGAAATATAGCAAATTGCTGAAAATGAAACGATTCAACGCAGGTACTTGAAATTTTCATACCAAAGAACTATAATTTTTCTCATAAAAGAAATGGAAATTAAATCCAGTGCATTATGTTTCCCATGCCCCCTACGCCAGCGATTGCGTGTGGACGCCGTGGAAAGCATAGGCCCAAAGGGTGTACACCCTTTGCTATTCCGCAGTTTACTGCGGAATAAAGTGTATTGAATGGATACAAGAGGAGGCAAGGCAGATGACGAAGGCAAATTCCATTCTGCACCGTGCGGCGGCACTGCTGGCCGCCCTGTGCCTGCTGGCAAGCATGGCTCTGCCGGTATATGCGGCCGAGGATGAGGGTACATTTTTTGTTGCGAGTACGGAAACGATTCCGGCTGATGGCAATACGGACAATGATGCTGACGGAACCGGGACGGGCGTTTCTGTGCCGGATACGGAAACGGTTCCAGAGGGCACTGCAGCGGCAAGTGATGAAAGCAAATCGGAAACCGAAATTTCCGCGCCGGACGCGGGAACGGTCCCAAACGGCACCGACACATCGGACGAAGCTGCGGGCGCGCCCCTTGCCGGTGGCGTGACCGGTTCAGAGAATCCCGCCCCGGCAGACAATGCCACTGCGGACAAGACAGCCGATACGGATAAAACCGGCGAGGATTCCACCGGGAGCAAGGACGAAGCAGGCTTCTTGAACGAAGGCGATTCGGCCGATGATAGGATGATTACGGCAGGGAATGCCAAAGAAAGTGATATTGCACTGTGTGCGGGCGATGCCACGGTGCAAGAAGGTACAAAGTACACATTCTACTTTGCACTGCCGAGTAGCTGGATGGATAAGTTAACAGAAACGCCGACACTTACATGCTCCTTTAGGCGTGGCAATAACAATACCGAGCCGGATGCGCCGAAATATGGTGTGAGAGAAACAACTGCAAAACGCACTGACGATTTAACGAAAGATGGCCGCCTAATTTATCAGGTGGATGTCTATCACAACAATGATGATGCAAACTCACTATGTCCCTATAAGGGCTTTGTCTGGGTTAAATTTACACTGGATAATGACCATTGGGTTCAGATGAATGGAGCGCAAAATAACCCTAATAACAATGAGTACTGGATGTCTGTTACCGATATCGCCGACAAATGCCTTGACGGCAATAAACTGGCGGAAAGCAGCGATGGAAAGACGCCAAGCAAAGCGTACGACTACGACATTACTAAATGGGTTGACTACGCTGACATCACCCCCAAGCATGTCCGCTATGGCGGCCAAACAATGACCCTGTTGAATAATTCCAGTGAAACACTGGGTAGTGTCACCGTCACATTCTGGGAAAAGGGTGATAATGAAGTATTTACACAGGTCGAGAATCCGCAAACTATCGATGCTTTGCAAGTGGGTAACCAAGCGGTCATCACAATTCCCGGAACCGCCTGCGCCTATGTAAGCTTCCAAAAGGCAGATGGTACTTCTTACATCGGCGGCAAGAAGTACTTCAATTTCTACAACGATGATACGGCATCTGACGATGTAGCAGTATTCCAATACGACCCTGTTACGCGCTATTGCCTGATATATACAGGCGATAATGATGTAAGGTGGAGCGCACCGGGCAGCAAAACCGTCTACTTCGATGCAACCTTCTCGGACATGTCGTACAAAGGTGACGCTGCAACCACCTACGGTATGCCGGACGCCAACGGCAACCTGTGGTGCTACATTACCAGTGATGATAGCAACAAACCAGCGATAACCTCGCAAATGGCTCGTGACGGCACCAGCGAGATTTGGTATGCCGATGTGCCGCAAGGCTATACACAAATCCGCTTTGCGTCTTGGGAGGTAGGCGGTACAAATACTGCTAACAACGGCACTGACACGGTCTTGTTGACGATTCCTGATTTAAGCAAGCCATGCTTCTACGCCGACACCAGCGATGATGTAATCTACCAAGGCGGCAACCGCGGCGGCTATTGGGACGAGTTGGGCGTTGTCCGTGATGTAGAAAAAGGCAAAAAAGGAGATAACGGAGAGACCAAGAGTATTGTAGATCTGCAAAACAAGTCTTTTGCGCCCCAGCCCAACACAAAGTATATCAGCACCACACTGTATGACTATTACACGGACTATGAACTGAACGGCAACAACCGCAATACATACAGTTCTAATGAGGTAAACACGCAACGCGGCTATGTTACATTTGAGCAGTTTGACCGTGCGCTGAGTAATTACTACAAACAATACGCTGATATAAACAAAAAACCAATCAATTATCCGCTTTATACAGGACATTTCCAACCTAATAATTGGGGCAGTGCGTTCAGTGGAATTGCCTCAAACCTGAATTTGTATGGTTGGAGTACAACAGAGGATGACACCTACTGGCGCTTTATAGCGGTAAATAACTCGGCATATGCGTTAGATGATAACCATAGTGGGGAACACTACAAAGACACCTTCCAGGGCTTGGTTGGAAACCAAATGAAGGATGGTATGCCGGTCATGGCCGGTACTGACCTTGCAGAGCCGCACTTCAACGAAGCGTTTTTAACCGGCACAAACGCTGAAAAAGCCGTGCTGGGCAAGGTGTACAAGGATGTTTCCTTCCCATTTACCCAAAAACCTGTCTTTACGCAAAATGAGGGTGATTCCGAAAGTAAAGCCCAATACTGGTACTTTGACAGTAATGAGCGGTCGCTGTATCTGAAGCAAGATAATGCCAACAGCAAGTACTATCTGGAAGCAACGAAGACTGGCACAAGTGAAAACCCGATTTATACGGATCTCAACTCACAGAACCGTGGTTCGGATAACAGCACAGAAGATAATAAAAATAATAACCAGTCCCGTGGATATGGTTTCTTCCCATTTAATCAAAAGATAACGGAGGAAAATCGCAATGTAAACAAATATAACTACGGCTTTGGTGCTAAGCTGCAATTTGACTTTACATTGACGGATGACGGGCAGGTTGTTGTTGGCACGGATGAAAAAGGTAAAGACATCAAAGTCCCCATCAAGTTCTTCTTCTCCGGTGACGATGATGTGTGGGTCTACATTGACGGTCAGCTGGTGCTGGATGTCGGCGGCGCACACGGTAAAGCGTCCGGCCTGCTGGAATTTGGGGATGGTGGAACAGCCAACACCGTAACCCCCTATGTCAGCGCCAACAAAGCAGGCGGTGTGACTTACGAAACATCCGCCGACAAAACCGTCTACTTCAACGGCAAAGAAGTCAAATTCGAGAAGCAGGGCAAAATTGTTGATAAGGGCGGCAAACCCTTCACCCTCGACAAAGGCACCACCCACACCCTGACCATGTTCTACATGGAGCGCGGCATGTGGGAGTCCAACATGGCGGTGGCGTTCAACTTCCCCGACCATAACGAGCTGCAGGTTGAAAAGAAGGTCGATGTTTCGGGAGTAAACGATCTGTTCAAGGACAGCTTCCAAAACCAGAAGATTTTCACCTTCAACATCCAAAATCTGGCCACCCACTACGCCGCAAAAGATACTTCTTACATAGAGGGTAAAACCGAAGCACTCCCAGAAGATGCCTATAAAAACGCTGAAAAACCATCCGACACCTCCGCTAAGTTGGTGTATGCAGAGAGCCCACCAGACAAAAAGGACGGAGACCTCGCTGTGCTGTGGTCAGCCACAAGGGATGACCCAACCAGTGCGCACCGAGAGCAGCGCCGGGGCACCCTGCCATTGAGTACACCAATCAATATAAGCCAGTACAGCTATCTGACCTTTGATGTCTATGTAGAGGGCAGTAAGACCGATACCTGCGCGCTGGGCAACCTGTATGTGGAGCTTTGGGATACAGACGGCCACCAAAAGGGCTGCCTTGGCACCAAGGGCCTGCAAAGCAGTGATGTCTACGGCGCGGCGACCGCGCTGCACCCGGGGCAGTGGTACACCATACGGCTGCTGCTGAACTCTCTGGAAACCAGAGGTAGTTTCAACAATACTCTCAAGCGCATCACAGTCGGCGATAACTTTGCGCGCGAAATTTACCTGCGCAACTTTACATTCCGCAGCGCGCCGAAGGAGCAGACAACAACAGGCTTTACGACCGAGCAGTACGACATCCCAGACTATGGCTCTGCCACAAGCGGCGAGTTGAAAAACGCGACATATGCCGTGTTTTCCTCCGACTGTGGCAATGGGGATATTGTGGATGAAGACGGCCAGTTCCTGCTGCAGGCCGGTGAGACGGTCACCTTTAAGGATCAGTTCCGCCGCGGCAGCTACATAGCCCTGCAGGAGCAGGTTGATCCGAATCTGTATGATACATTCTGGACGGTCTACGAAAATGATGCACCGGTGACAAATGTAAGCGGTGCGAGTAAGTATGTGAAGACAGACGCGAATATCACAAGTCTGGAGAATGTTGAAGGCACCGCCCCGAACGATGGCCGGACAGAGCTGGTGATTGATAAAAACGATAAAAACGGAAAACCAATCAAGAACGAATATGACAGCACAGACAAGAAACCGACTGATAATACGCTCGTATTCCGCTCCTACAGCGGTACGGCTGACAAAGACGAGTTGACCAAGCTGAAGGTGGTTTTCACCAACAAGGTCAAGACCGGCAAGCTGATTATACGCAAGGAACCCGCCCTTGGTGAATCGCTGAAAGGAGAGACATTTACATTTTCCGTCAAGTTCAGCAATGTCGGCGGCCAAGGCCTCGGCGGGGAAATTCAGGAACAAAAGTACTTCTGCGAAGTGAAAACACAAGCCGATGGTAAAGAGTACGGCGAAGTCGAAATTAAAGGGATTCCGGTCGGTACACGGTTTGTTGTGTCGGAAGATGCGCAGCCGGGCACAAGCCTGCAATCGGTGTACATCACCGGCGGCGGAACTGACCGCGCGGTTGTGGACGGCATCAAGGCGCGCGGTTCTGTCGTGGCAGGTGATGCCAATGTAGTAACAGCAACATTTGTCAACACAAAGCGCCAGCTGATCGACATAAAGGTTACAAAGCAGTGGAAAAAGCAGGACGGCATGACGGCTATTCCGAGCAATGAACAGCCTGCGGCCATCTACCTGAAATTGCAGCGCACCAAAGCAACGGACGGCGAAAGCGGCTGGACAGATGTTCCCGGCTATGAAAGCGTTGAACTGAAGCCGGGGTACGATGGCTGGGTCAAAAAGTTTACCGGCTTGGACAAATTTGATGCAACCAATAAGGGCGAAACGCATGAGTATTACACCTACCGCGTACTGGAAAGTGCATCGGAAAAAGGAACATTCTACGGCGGTTCTGAGGGCAATGTGATTGAGATTGGCGGCAAGAAATACAGGATTCTCAGTAACAAAGTACAAGTTCAAGAGAACAGTATATCCCCCTTGGAGCTGACCTTGACCAACCAACTGCAAGATGCCAGGTATAACCTGAACATCACAAAGCAGGACGCACAGGATACCACCAAAAAGCTGGGCGGCGTGGAGTTCAAGCTGGAAAAGCTGGGGACGGATGGTGGGCCTGATGCGACATTTCCAGCTGTAACGAGAATCACATCCAGTGGAGATGCGGATAAAGGCAAGTGCAGTTTTGAGAACCTGACCCCCGGCAGCTACCGGCTGACCGAAACCAAAACCGCCGAAGGCTACACCCTGCTGGCTGATGCCATCGAGTTTACACTGACAACGGGTGGACAATGCGTGCACAATGCTGCTCCTTTTGGCGATGTGCAGTACGATTCCACCACGGGTGTGTACAACATTGCCCTGACGATCAACAACCGCAAAAGCTTTGAGTTGCCGCATACGGGCGCGGATGCACCCAGCCTGTGGCTTTTGATAGGCTTGCCCGCGCTGGTGGCTGTGCTGCTGGTGCTGGTGTTCCGCTACAATAAGAAAGGGGGCGGGCGTCAATAACGAAGTCCCCCCTACACAAACAAACATAAAGAGAGAGAGGTACGAAGCAAGATGAAACTGAAACGCTTACTCACCGCAGCCCTCAGCGCCGTCATGGCCCTAAGCGTCTGCGCCCTGCCCGCAATGGCAGCCGGGGAAAAAAATTATACATTTGACCAGAACCGCACAACGGGTAGCCTGACGATTAAAAAGTATGAGAAAGCGGAAGGGGCTACCGGTAACGGTGATCTTTTGAATGGCGTTGAGTTTACTATCTACAAGTTGGCGAACATTGAGCAGACTGTTGACGCAGATGGTAAGGTGGCGCTCACTTATAAGTCGCTTACTAACAAAGTGACTGATAAGGATTTCAATGATGCGACAGTCGATACCAATGGGCGTCTTGACTCTAATGATTTGTATAACAAAATCAGTGGAAAACTTGATGCAACGGATTTGAACGCGTTGGAGACAAAGAAACAGACCACGGGCGAAGGTGGCAATACCAAAGGTACGGTTGCGTTTAATGGCCTTGAACTTGGTGTTTATATGGTTGCCGAAACCAAAGCACCCGACCAAATTTTGACGAAAAGTGCAAACTTTATTGTTTCTATTCCAATGGTTGATAAAGATACCGACAATGAGTATGTGTGGAATTATGATGTAATTGCAGAGCCGAAGAATGTACCTACCTATGGTGGCGTAAATCTGCAAAAGGTGGGCGTGACTGTTGGTAATGAAGTGGAAACAGGCCTTGCGGGTGTACTCTTCCGCCTAGATAAGAAAAATGGTGATGATTGGCAACCCGTTGACGCAAGCAAGTTTACATTTGATGCCAATGCAGGCGGGGCAAGCACAGATTTGACTAAGCCGCTGACTAAAGGCTACATTGTGACCGGAACAAACGGTATGATTAGCATCAAGTCCGGCATGACCAAGGGTACTTATCGTTTTGTTGAGATTGAGGCTGTTGACGGTTATATTGCCAACACTGCCAAAGATGCTAATCAGTTTGAAGTAGATGCTGATGCCAATGGTGAGCTTTATGTTCATAAAATTGAAAGCGCGGCAGATAGGCTCAACCCAATCAAAGTGAAGAACGAAAGACCTGCCTTTGACAAGGCGGTGACCAAGCGTGATGGGACTGGCAACGGTGCAAATAACAGTGTTGATTATGCAGTTGGTGACCAGATTCCCTACACGCTGACCGTTAAAGTTCCCGATACTATTGCAAATGTGAAAACCTTCAAGGTGACCGATACGGTTACACCTACCCAGCTTAAGCACTTAGTAAATACAGTCGAGGTTAAACTGGCTGACGGAACTGTGGTTGATTCTAAGTATTATGACATTGAAGATGTCGAAGCTACTGGTGTTATGACCATTGACTTCAAGTCTAATAAAACTGGCAAGGAAAAACTGGGTGACGGCTTTAAGGGAAAAACCATTGTTATCACTTACAAAGCAGAACTGTTGGGAACGGCTGATAAAACGGACGCAGGCAACCTGAACAAGGCTGAATTGGAATATTCAAATAAGACGGATATTAATATGACTGAGGGTACGGAAGGCGACCCGTACAAGATTCACGATGAGGCGGTCGTTTATACCTTCAAGACGAGTATTAAGAAAACCGATGAAAAGGGAACGGCCCTGCCCGATGTTGAGTTTGACTTGTACAAGAAATATGTCGCCGCAGACGGTATGATTACTAGCAATAAGGTCACTTTCCAGAAGGTTGCATGTGATGTGATTGATGCCAGTGCTGCTTATAAACTGGGATTAAATAAGACGGCAAGTGATGCCGACAAGTGGATTAAGGTTAAATCCATAAAGACCGGTACTGAAGGCACGGTGGAAGTAGATGGTCTGCCCAACGGTAGCTACAAGTTGGTTGAAACTAAGACTAAAGATGGTTACAATCTTTTGAAGAGTCCTGTAGATGCAGATTTGACGATAGCATATGCAGATGCTTGGGAGACCAAGGACTATTACGATGCAGATGGCGTTTTGATTAAGCATGAGAAGAGCACCAGTAAAAAGGCATTTGATACTACTACAGTTTACAAGCCAATCCAGATTATCAACCGCAAGGGCTTCAACCTGCCTGTCACCGGCGGCTTCGGCACGCTGCTGTTCAGCGGTATCGGTGTGCTGCTGGTGCTGGCTGGCGTGAGCGTGCTGTTCAGCCTGAAAAAGAAGAACAAGCGTGCGTAAGCCGCACAATCCTAAAACCAAAAGCAAAATAGAGGGGTAATCCATAGGGGAAGGGCCGGAAACGGTACTTCCCCTATGGGTGGTTGTGGACATTGCCGATACCCGCGCGGGGAGAGGCGGCTAAGAATAGGGTAGGGATTTTCAGCAGTGCCCTGCGGGGCGCCGGGGACGCCGCCCCTGCGGCTGAAGGGGCGTCTGCCGCGAAGAACCTGCGCATTTACGCGAAAAAGCTACCCCCAAAACCATTACAGAAAGGCTCTTTCCTATGGATACCACTGTCAAATTAAAGCTTGGCTTTGCGGCACTGATGATTGCTTCGGGCATCGGCGTGGCCATGTACCCCGTCATCAGCAATGCGGTGGCGCAGCGTCACGCAAGCTCGGTCATTGAAAGCTACAACGATACCGTGCAGTCGATGGATACCGAGAAAATTGACGCCGCCAAGGAGGCCGCGCGCCGCTACAATGAACAGCTTAGCAACGCCATTGACCGCGATGCTGCGGGCGAGGCCGCCGACACCGGCACAAGCTATGTGGACATGTTGGATGTGGGCGAGAGTCTGGGCTACATTACGATCCCGAAGATTGATGTCAATCTGCCGATTTATGAGGGCACCAGTGATGATGTGCTGCTCAAGGGTGTTGGGCATCTGGAGGGGTCCAGCTATCCGCTGGGCGGCGCGGGCACGCACAGCGTGCTGACCGGCCACCGCGGTCTGGCCGAAGCGGTGCTTTTTACCGATTTGGACAAGCTGGGCGAGGGCGACCACTTTTATCTGCACATTATGGACGAGGTGCTGGCCTATCAGGTCGATCAGGTCAAGGTCGTGGAGCCGGAACGCACCGAGGATCTGGAAATTATCCCCGGCGGGGACTACTGCACGCTGGTCACCTGCACGCCCTACGCCATCAACACCCACCGTATGCTTGTGCGCGGCACCCGTGTGCCGTATAATGGAGAGGACGAGGAGACCGCCGCGCCGCAGACCGTGCAGTATCAGGAGCTGCACACCGGCAATGTTGTCAAGCGTATGGTGGACGCATGGCCGTGGATCAGCGTGACGGGTAGCCTTGTCATCGGCGGCGAGGCGCTGCTTTTGCTGCTGCTGTTGCACCGCTGCAAAAAGCGCGAGGAGGAAGACTGATGAAACGCCTGTTTTTGCAGATTTTTGCATGGCTGGCAATACTGCTGGGCGTTGGGCTTATGCTGCAGCCCACGGTCAGCCAGTATCTGGCGGCGCGGCAAAGTACAAAAACCGTACAAAAATTTGTGCAGGCTGCCGAGGCTGCCGCCCCCGCCGTGACCGAAACCACAGACAACGCCGAGCCTGCCCGCGCTTACCCCGAACTGTACGATGCCCTGCAAGCCTACAATGCGCAGATTTTTGCCGAGGGACAAAGCGGCTTGAAGGACCCCTTTGCCTACGAGACGCCCGCCTTTGACCTGACCGGCTACGGCCTGCCCGATGATATGATCGCCGCGCTGTGGATACCGCGCCTCAATCTGGATTTGCCTGTCTACTTGGGCGCCAGCACGGCCAACATGGCCCGCGGCGGTGCGCTGCTGGGGCAGACCTCGATGCCGCTGGGCGGCGCGAACACCAACACCGTGATCGCCGCGCACCGCGGCTACTACGGCGCGGAGATGCTGCGCAATGTGCAGCAGATACAGCTCGGCGATAAAATCACGCTGACAACACCGTGGGATACGCTGGTCTACCGCGTGTGCGAACTAAAAATTATACAGCCGGACGATATAAATGCGGTACTGATACAGCCGGGGCGCGACCTGCTGACCCTGACGACCTGCCACCCCTACACCCAAAATACCCAACGGTATCTCGTGATTGCCGAGCATGATCCCGATGCCACGCCCGCGACCCACGCGGAGGATCTGACCGAGTGTGACGAGACATGGGACGCCGCGCCGCGTCAGGTGACCGTGGAAACCGACGGCACGACCGCGCTGGAGGAGGTTGCGCCCGAAAGCATCAGCCCCCTGCCCAACGAGGGCGGCAGCGAGGATGCGGGCGGCGCGTACTCCAACTGGATGATTTGGCTGGAAAACAACGCCCTGTGGGCAGGAATTGTGCTGATTGCCGCCGTCATCGGCTGTATGCTGATCTGGCGCGGCCACAGAAAGGATTGACCCATGCAGAATTTCAACGAAAAAGCGCTGGCTGTGACAGCCGAGGTGAGCAAGGCTGTGCTGGGCAAGCCCGAGGCCGTGCTGAAAATCATGATGGCGATGCTGGCCCGCGGTCATGTGCTGATCGAGGATATTCCCGGTGTTGGCAAAACCACGCTGGCACAGGCATTTGCCCGCGCTATGGACCTGACCCAGAACCGCGTGCAGTTTACACCGGATGTTCTGCCGTCTGATATTGTGGGGTTCTCGCTCTATCAAAAGGAAACCGGCAAGTTTGTCTATCACCCCGGCGCGGTCGCGTGCAACCTGTTTCTGGCTGATGAGATCAACCGTACCAGCGCCCGCACCCAGTCCGCGCTGCTGGAGGTCATGGAGGAGGGCGCCGTCACGGTGGACGGTGTAACGCGCGCGCTGCCCCAGCCGTTCACGGTCATGGCTACGGAAAACCCTGTCGGCTCGGTCGGCACGCAGATGCTGCCGGAGTCACAGCTGGACCGTTTTATGGTCTGTGTGGTCATGGGCTACCCTGACACCGAGGCGGAAATGGAAATTCTGGCCCGCCAGCCGCGCCATGCCCTGTTGGACCGTGTGCAGCCCGTGATGGACAAAAGCGAACTGCTGGCCATGCAGCAGCAGGTGGATGAAGTGTTTATGAGTGACGAGATTCGGCGGTATATCGTGGAGCTTTCCCGCGCAACGCGGCAGGACGGCCGCCTTGCGCTGGGGCTGTCGCCCCGTGCATCGCTGGCTGTGGCCGGTATGGCCCGCGCGGCGGCTTTTCTGAGTGGGCGCAATTTTGTGGCCCCGCAGGATGTGACCGCAATTTTTGCCGATGTGACCCACCACCGTCTGCGCCTGAACGAGCAGGCGCGTACCGGCGGCGAGACGGTGGAGAACATTATTGCGGATGTTTTGCACACCACGCCGCGCCCCCGCCCGGAGAAGCCGACCCATGGCAGGTAAGGTTGGCTGCGGGCTGCTGCTGGCCGTGCTGTTTGCCGTGGCTGCAGTCAGCCGTGCGCCGTTTGCGGTATTTCTGCTGGCATGGGCGGTGCTGGTGGTGGTGTTTCTGGCATGGTATGCCCGCACACTGCGCCGGCATGTGACGGCAGCGCTGCAGCTGCCCGCCCGCCCCGTGCGCCCCGGCGAGGAGTTTGCCGTGCTGGTGCAGCTGCACAACGCCGGGCAGCGGCCTGTGCCGGAGCTGCGTGTCGTTTTGCAGGCAGTGGACGCCGAGAGCGGCACTGCGATTGAATTGCCCTGCGGTGCCATGCTGGCCCCGGGTCAGTGTGCCGACCTGCGCGTAACGCTGCGCGCCGCCAAAAGCGGCCTGTGGCGGTTCCGCGTGCGGGAAATCACGGTGCGCGACCCGCTGGGCCTGTTTGCCGTGCCCTGCGCCGTGCCGCCCCAAAGCCGGGAACTGTGCGTGCTGCCGCCCGCCGAAGGTGAGGACGATGGCGCGGGCACAAAGCCGCAGAACAAGGTGGAGAAGGTTACCGCCGCAGGCCGCGACATGGCTGACGGCGTCTACGACCTGCGCCCCTACCGTGCGGGGGATTCACTGAAGCAGATCCACTGGAAACTGACCGCCCGCGTGGGTGAGCTGACCGTGCGCGAGCCGCTGGGGGCAACCTATTGCGCCGACCCGGCCGGAGCGATCATGGCAGAGGGAGCCGATGCGCCGCAGCAGGTGCTGCACTTTGGTCAGGCTGCCGTAAAACGGCTGCGAACCATGACCCGCCGCCGGACCGCCGACCCGGACACGGGGCTGGTGTTCATTGACCGTGTGCTGCTGCCCCGCACCGAGACCGCGGCGCGCTCTGCGCTGGAAGCGGCAGTGGATTTGCTGATTCTGGAATTGCTGGCGCTGGGGTTGCTGACGGCTTTGAACGGCGCGTTTGTGCTGGCGCTGCCCGTTTGGGTATGGCTGGGTACGGCGGCGCTGTGCCCGGTGTGGCTGGCGCTGCACCGCGTCCCGCTGCCCAACGCTGCCCGCCGTGGTATGATGTTGGCGCTGGCCGTGGGGTATCTGGTGCTGCTGTTTGTGGTGCAGCGGACATTTCTGGCCGGTGCGCAGCAGTGCGCGGATGCCGTAAGGATGTGCCTGAATACACGATTCAACGCAAACTTTGTAGTGGCGACCTCACCGATCCCGGCGCAGATGGGGCTGTTTGTGCTGCTGGCTGCAGTCCCGGTCACGGTGTTGCTGGCCGCAGTAACAGCATGGCACGCCGATGCACTGCTACTGGGGCTGGCGCTGCTGCCGGTCGTGGTGCTTACGCTGCTGGCCGGTACAGGCAGCACCGTTGTGGGCTGGCTGCTGCTTCTGCCCGGCTGGTTGGGGTCCTGCGCGGCGGCGCGGTCGGTGCAGAGAAAGCGGCTGTGGGGTGACAAGGATTCCGCCGCCTACGCTGCCAACCTGCAGACCCACCGCACAAACCAAAAATTGGCTGCTGCCGGTATGGCAGTAGCCTGCACCGTGTTGTTTTTGCCCGCATTGGTGCTGCGCCCGGTGCTTACGCTGCCGCTGAACGCGCTGCAGCCGGTGACCGACAAGGCCCGGGCAGCGGTGCTGAGTGCCGCAATCGAGTGGCTGCCGAAAATCAGCGGCGGCGCATTGAATTTCCATGTCAGCGCAGCGGCGGGCGGCGTTGAGGACGGCAGCCTGACCCAAGGTGACGGCCTTGCACTGACCGGGCTGGAGGATCTGATGGTCACGGCCAGCGCCGAGCCGGAGGAGACCGTCTATCTGCGTGGTTTTATTGGTGCGGACTATGACGGAACAAGCTGGCGGGCGGGTGACGCCGCAGCCTTTGACAGTGCGGCATCCAACTGGAAAACCGACGGCAACGGTCGGCTGGCCATAGCCAACCTGCCGTTTTTGCGCGCCGCCTACAGTGGCACAGAGCCACGGCAAATGACCGTACAGCGTCTGCATGCAAATGATGCCTACACTTTTGCACCGTATAACGCATATTTTAACGATTACTACACGCCGAACGGTGATGGGGCCATTGCAGGGCAGACCACACAGGATGATACATTCTACTATTTTCCGCGCAAACAAGCCAAAGAATTGCTGACCGCCCGCGGTGACGGTGATGCCAGCGTGCTGGACCGCCTTGAAAGCGCCTACGCTGCGTATGCCGAGGCGCGTTATCTGGCTGTGCCTGCAGGTGCAGAGTACGATGCGATCAAGGAAGAACTTGACGCGCTGGTGAAGGAGCGCAAGCTGAAGGACGATGACACCGATAGCCGCCGCACGCTGGTGCGCAGCTGGCTGAATGAGCGCTGCCATTACAGCACCGATGCCGCCGCGCCTGCAGACACCGACCCGGTGCTGTATTTTTTGAACGAGAGCCATGCAGGCAGCAGCACGCAGTTTGCCTCGGCGGCGGTGGTGCTGTGCCGAATGCTGGGACTGCCGGCCCGGTATGTAGTGGGCTACGCCGCGCCGCAAAGTCTGTTTACGATCCAAGGGGACGGCAGTTACCGTGCTGTTTTGCAGGATGACAACGCGCACGCATGGGCGGAGGTCTATCTTGCCGGGCAGGGCTGGACGCCGCTGGAAGTGACACCCGGCATGGCAGCGGAACTCACCGAAGGCGAGCTGTCAGTTAATACACCGCTGGCCGGACAGAATGCTGCCAAGGAAGATGACGCGCCGCTGCCAACACAAAACGAAGCGCAAGCCCCTGACGGTACATCGCGGAAAACGGCACTGCTGTGGGCATTGCCAGTGGTTTTGCTGCTGACCGTGCTGGTGATTGTACAGGTTCGCCGTGTGCGCCGTACGCCGCTGCAGATCGTGCGGGCGGAGTTCCGCGCGCTCTACCGCAAAATGCGGCGCTGCGGGCTGGGGGAGGCTGTCTCCTCTGATGAGGCAGCGTTTGCAGAATTTCTGCAGGCGCATTGCCCGCAAACAGACGGCGAGACAATTCAAAGCCTGTTGGCTGCTGTGCAGACGGCACAGTTTGCACCCGGGCCGTGTACACGGGAAACCGCGCAAAGGGTGCGCACCGTTTGCCGGGAACTGCGCAGAAAGATGCGCAAAAGTATTGCGCGAAGATGTGAAATGCCATAAAAAATAGTTGACGGTTCGTGAAAAAATGATTATGATAATAGTAAAATAGCTGCGGGAGATGAGGAAGGATGGCATGCTTGCCGAAGAATGATAAGGTGGCCTATAGTACACAGAGTACGGAGACGCCGGATGCGCCAAAAACAACGGTATACCGTTCGGAGTCCGGAGGCGGACGCATAAGCCCCGCAACCCGGCAGCGCGTGCTGGACTATGTGAAAAAGCACAACTGTACCCCCGGCGTGCTCTACCGCGGAGCGGCGAAGCAATGCTCATACAACATTTCACTGGTGATATCAAAGCAGTTCTCCGACTTTGAGATGCCTTTTATGCGCAAAATAATGCGCTCTGTCTACTATGTGGCGGGGGAATATGATTACGATGTTCTGCTGACACTTGTAGACGAGAACGAGACCCGCCCTGTGGAACGGCTGCTGGATAACCGTAAAATTGACGGCCTGATTTTGACCCGCACGCTGGAGCGTGACCCCCTTATTCCCTTGCTGAAAGCGCGCAAGCTGCCGTTTGTCGCCATTGGTCAGCCGGAGGATGATGAGATACTCTCAGTCGATCACGACCAGGTGGGCGGTTGCCGCGAGATGACGAGCCTGCTGTTGATGAAGGGCATGAAGCATATAGCGCTGCTGGGCGGCAGTATGCTGTACACGGTCAACCAGTCTCGGCTGGAGGGCTTTCGGCAGGCCTATGACAAGGCGGGCCAGGAAATTGATGAAGGCTTGCTGTTTTTGGAGCTGGAAACCGATGATCTGCGGATGTGGGCTGTGCAGCAGGCGGTGGAGCGCGGTGCGGATTGCATCCTGTGTATGGACGAGCGTTTGGCCCAGCTGTCGCTGAATGTGTTAAAGCAGCTGAACCTGCGTGTGCCGCAGGATATCCGACTGGCATCGCTGTATGACAGCGAGAATCTGGCCAACACCGTACCGCCCATCACGGCCGTACAATTTAATGCCGACATTCTGGGGCTCAAGGCTACCCAGCAGCTGTTGTGCGCATTACAGGGGGAAAGGGTAGAGACCCGAATAGAACTGGGCTATCAAGTGAGCCTACGGGAGTCAACGCAAATATAGTGCGGCATTTCAGAACATGCTTGCGGATATGCTGGAGCGGTTGCAATGTTTCTAAGATGATTGCTTACCTTTATATAAGGGACCGTGATACATTTCTATGCCACAAAACTAACCCCCACCACCCCCGCAGGTTTATCATAAAATCCCTTTTATCTTAACCCCGTAGGGGAGGGATTCATCCCTCCCGTGTACCCAACGCCATCACTCACCAAACGGATCATCCGTAGGGGCGGCATACATGCCGCCCGCAAAATACGGTGCTCACGGCAACATCCTGCGGGCGGATGCAAGCATCCGCCCCTACAAATTGGGTGTACCGCCCAGCCAATCCCCAACATGCACTTTGCCCAAAAATCCCCCCTCGAAATTTGTCAAAAAAACCGAAAAACCCCATTGACAAAAGTATGACCACTTGCTATAATAATCAAGCTGTCCCGCGGCGGAGGCCGCGGCAAGCCCTTCTACCAACAGCTTGTGCGCGTTTTTTGAAGAAAACTTCTTCAAAAAACTTTCAGAAAAC
>ERZ835109.242-NODE-242-length-68395-cov-166.649151_pt1 | contig 68395 bp, 82 predicted proteins | sample MGYA00519946_ERZ835109 | MGnify/ENA primary metagenome ERZ835109 (study PRJEB31850, sample SAMEA3708771) | human gut metagenome | biome: human gut; feature: human-associated habitat; material: faeces | place: China | collected 2014 ...
CGATTTTCATAACGCTTACATTTTGAGTGTGCAAATATAATCATTTTGTAAGCGTCCCTTGATACGCAAAACATTGAGAATCAGCGCAATAAAATCCGTTGATGCACAAAGTTGCCTTTCCGCATTGTTACCTGCTTTGCATAGGTAACTGTGGCTCACGATTTAGTAACTGAACTACTTCAATATTCCTCACTCGCTTGCTTTATGCCGATTTGGCAACTTTGTGCAAATCTACTCATTCCCAACTGTTTACGTTCCAACCTCTCTTATTCTCCTTTGGCTGCTTTAGAGCTTTATGTTAACTTTGTTAAAAGATAGAGTTATCAGACTCATACGAGCCATTATAATCAAGATTATCTGTGTTAAAAATCATAAGAATCATCTCGTTTCTCATTATTTTTTATTGCCTTTGTCCCAAAATAACAATTTAAAACAAAGGATATCATGTCCACACCCAATACAGGATCCGCCTTGAAGCTGAACTGGGATGCCTTGATACCTACATAATCGAGATCGAAGAGATTCTTGTGTGGCTTCTCTACTGGCAAACCGAGCATTACACGGGTAGCCAACTCGATGAGGTTGATCTTCAATACCTTGCTTACGAATGGGAACGAACGGCTGGCACGAAGGTTACACTCGATAACGAGAATATCATTGTCACGAGCCATGAACTGGATGTTGAACGGACCGTTGATGTGCAACTCCTTGGCAATCTGACGACCAACTCGCTTTACACGACGAACTGTCTCAACATACAACTTCTGAGGAGGGAACTGGATGGTAGCATCACCTGAGTGAACACCGGCAAACTCGATGTGCTCGGAAATCGCATAGGCAATCACCTCGCCATTCTTTGCCACTGCATCCATCTCTATCTCCTTGGCATGTTCGATAAACTTACTTACTACCACTGGGTGATCCTCACTTACATTGGCAGCCAACTGCAGGAATCGCTTCAGCTCATCCTCGTTAGAACATACGTTCATCGCAGCACCCGAAAGCACGTAGCTAGGACGAACCAATACAGGGAAACCTACACGCTCGATGAAGTTGTCGATATCCTCCATAGAGGTCAGGGCGCTCCACTCTGGCTGGTTAATGCCGTTGTTGGTCAACATCTGAGAGAACTTGGCACGGTCCTCAGCGTTATCGATGTCCTTGGCAGCAGTACCCAGGATTGGCACGTTCTGTGCATCCAGGTGCATAGCCAGATTGTTTGGAATCTGACCACCGGTAGATACGATGACGCCATGAGGCTGCTCCATCTCGATGATATCCATCACACGCTCGAAGGTCAACTCGTCGAAGTAGAGCCGGTCGCACATATCGTAGTCGGTAGATACGGTCTCTGGGTTATAGTTGATCATCACTGAGCGCCAGCCTTCCTTGCGGATGGTGTTCAATGCCTGAACGCCACACCAGTCGAACTCTACGGAAGAACCGATGCGATAAGCACCCGAACCGAGTACGATGATAGAACGGTGGTCGTTCTCGAAGGTGATACAGGAATTTACCCTGTGACCAGCAGAGCATTAAATTAAAGAACCGTCCCATATTTTTCCATTTTAATTCCATTGCAATAAGACATTAGTTGGAATTATCTTGGCTAGCTCTTTTAGCAAAGAAATTTGCTTCTCATTCAAACCACTTCTATTATTTTTAATTTTGCGCATTGCCCATATCTGCTTTTGCCACCATTCGAACAAATCCATTTTTTCTTCCTTTGATGGAGCCCTATCAAATTTATCCACAAAAGCTTTTAGTTCTTCATATTTTATTTTCCATTCTTCAAAAGAATCTACATAAATACCAAGTTCTTCTAAAACTTTAATTCTTTCTGGTTTCATTGTACCCTCTCGTATTTTCTGTTTCTCACCATTAATCCAATTATACAACTTTTTGTTCTTCTTTATTTTAGGAAGTTCGTTATTCTTTTTAATATACTTTTTGACGGCGGCAACTTGTGAATAGAATCTTTTCTCGTCTTGAATTTCAAAAGAAGATTGCTCTAAAGATATATTTAATTGCTTCAATGCGATTATTTTGAAATCATCAAGTTTACCTGCTTTATAGTCTTGTCGTTGTCGAGTTAACCAACTATATACTGCAGACTCTTCCTTATTTTTGCTTGAACCTGGCTCACGATTTTTCTCTTTTATATATTTTCTTAAAGTTTCATACCATTCACCCCATTCTTTTTTGACTTTTAAATTAACACCAATAGAAATTAATTTAGAAGCTTGGTCCGCAGATAATTTACCATCTCTATATTTTGCACATTGGTCATATTTCCAATTTCCTATTTCACCATCTTTCCGATTGGGCATTCTATTATTAGTTTTAATAAATGCTTGTAATTTTTCAAGCATGTAATCCCACTTATCCAAAACAAAATCATTATTTTGGAACTTTTCAATATGCTCTTGTGGCATCTTGCCGTCTCTATATTCTTTTTTCTGTTTTATCCACCATTGATACAATTTACCAATATTATCTGAATATTTTGGGGTTCTACCTAATGCTCTTTTCTTTTCGATCAATGCAGAGAAATTATCATCCCATGTATTAAACTTGCTATATAAATCAGCTATTGCTTGCTTTATCTCAGCGTAGTTGCCAAGAATATTTAGCTGTTTTGCCATTACTTCAGCCTCTACATCAGAACATACACCATTATGAATAGACATTCCAAAAATGTTGCCAGCTTTGTAATTATTTACCAAATCTAAAACAACAGGTGTTCTCCTCTTCCCTGAAGATAAACAACGTCCCAATTGCTGAAGTGCTATTCTCACAGATTCCGTGCTTCGTAGAAGAATCAAAGCATCAACATCCTCCATATGTATCCCTTCTATTAGTTTGTCTACAGAGAACATTAGGTTTACTCCATCATGACTTTCCTTAAACTCCGCTAATTGTTTTCTATTTTCTTTTTCACTTTGTTTTGAGTGAACTTGAAAACATGTTGGGAAAAATCCTGCATTTTTAAGACAGACTGATAATGTTTCCATTTGGGAGTTAATGGAATCTATATTGGGAACAAAAACTATTACTCGTTTTGTATCTCGTGGAATAAAATCTTTGATAACAGTTTCTAAACTAGCTATCGAAATGTATTTTGACTTGATATCTTGAACCTGCTTATGTATCTTTTTTAAAGTGTTGTGCTGCTTACTATACTTCGCTGATAATTCATCCTCTATTTTTGACAGCATATAATCTACTTCTACGAAACTCTGAACCAACTTTGGCATTGGTAAAATACTTTTATCCCAACATTCAAATAACGAAAGAGAATGAATACAATTATTGCCAAAGAACATGGAAGCTACATCTATGTCATCATTATCTCTTTCTGGAGTTGCACTGAATCCTAAGACATGAGGATTATCAGCATTGAGCACCAATTCATGAATAGCTTTACTCCATGTAAAAGCACCAGCATGATGAAACTCATCTATCAAAATATGTTTTATTCCATTTGCAATTATTTTCGTTCTATCTATATTCCGTGACAAATATTGATAAGTTTGGAATATGACATTGGCAGGAAGTTTTCCTGTAATACTTTTAACACTATCAATGATTATCTTATTAGGAGCAACTAAAATCATTTTTTCGTCAATATGATCTTGAATATACTTACCAATAAGATATGACTTTCCTGTACCTGTTGGTTGAACAACATACCCTTTTAGATTATGCTGCATTTCATTTGTGATTTCATTGTAAATCTCTTGATTGTGTGGAAGTAATCGTATCAATTTACCCACGTTAATTTTCTCCACCTTTTTAGGACTAAAACCCTGAGGAAACTGTCGAGACTTCACCTTACCAAATAATCCATCAATAATACTATTGGGGGTACTTTGTTTTTCGGTTTCAGACGCTATAAGCCCAATAGAATATAGCTCATTTATCAAGAGGTCATCAACTTGTTTTATATTCTCATTATCCGAATACCAAAGTTGATTGAACAGAGAATTCACTTGCAGATAAAATGAATCAAGTTTATCTCCTGTAATTCTAACAAAACATTCATCATTATAGACTAAACCACCTGTGGTAAGATTACCAGAGCCTATAATAACGCTATAAGATTGCACATTTTCAAATAAATACAACTTGGGGTGATAAATAAAAGACGAAGAGTTGTGAGCTACTTTACATGTAAATCCGATACGTAACATTTCATCAAGAGCTTCCACTGATGTTATTTTATTGTCAATCCCAACAATAGCTTTTTTTTCATAAATAGACGATTTATTTATAACATCTGAAAGGCCTGATATTCCACCAAAGTTTACAAAAGCTGCAAGCATTTTGAAACTGGAGTAGCAGTTTCTTTCTAGTATTTCTATTATGATTTCTGCCAAAGTCTTATCATTTGAAGACATTTGGATTTGAGAGATTAATTCTAAGTCCATAACAATATTTGTCTTAAATAATCCATTTGATAAATAGCCTATATTTAATTTTGATATTTTTTACATATCATCAAGATTCTTCTGATGATTTTTCTTATATACTGGTATGTAATTAATCCTATCTGTATACGACATTTTTACTTGATAATCATAATCTTGTTCTATAACAACCAATGTTATAATTCCCTTCTTACTTTGAAAAGAACAAGATGATACAAAAGAACCCGATAAAGGAGACTTATATGTTGCATCATAATGTTTCTCTCGAAGTAGCGTTTCTAATTCATCATACAACTCTTTTGCATCATCTTCTTTGAAAAAACTATGGACGAATGTTACTGACCACATTCTTTTTGTATCAGAATCATAATGCAAACCAAACTGTTCTATATTTCCAAGGAAAGGACCTTCCATAACACGAAGCCCCATACTTGCATACTTATTATCTGGTGATACATAAAAGCCCTTGGACTTTAGTTTTGAAGCATGCTCGTTAACGCTGCCATCAATTGGAAATCCAAGAAACTTTAAATGTTCCTCAGAAAAAGCCTGTATATAACACAAGCATAATATGATAATTGTTATAAGTCGTATCATGTCTTATTCTTTTAAGGGTAGCCAATATAAGGTATTCATTATAACTTACTTCTATTTTGTTCGACTGAGTAGAAATATACTACTCACAATTTTCAATATAATCTGTAGTATCATTATTATACAACTCCATAGATAACTTGTTGTACTTAGCTTCAATCGCAAAGAAATTATCATTTTCTTCTTTCAACAGTTGTTCTATTATCAATTTAGCACGCTTTAATTTACATTGAAAACTATAGAGTCCAAATTCAGACTGATTTCCCAACTTATTCGGTTCATGAAATTGAGATATAGCATCTTTGACGTTGTCAGATTGATACATAAACATATCGAATCCTTGCAAATTACCTTTGGTCTTTGTATGGCAATAGTTATATACAAGCAAACCGATAGTAGGTTTTAACTGTAAATAAAGGAAACGGAGTTTTTCCTTTCTGTAATTTCTCACAACAGGCTCTATCTCTTCCACAAACCCATATTGTGATAGCATAGAATCAGCTTCAGCACATTGCTGATAAAAAAAATCGTCAATATTTCTCTTTTTCATAAAAGTTCTTACTCTTTGTACATTTATTTACATAAGTATCATCCGAGGATAAATCAACAGCTACTTTGCCTTCTTTCTATAAGCCGCAGTAAACCCTTTTAAACTGATGTTAAACTCACTAAATCTTGGCTCATCATATTTTAGACTTTCCCCCATATTAAAATAACGACAAGATATAAACTCGCCTTTTTTCATCTGTTCGGTAGTCATTGGCACCCACAAAAAGAAGAAATATTCAAATGTTGGTTCTGTAACAGTAGGGAATGTCATTTCGATTTGAACTTTACCTTCTATCTTACCAGAACGATTTATATCTGCTTGAACATCTCTTTTTCTTGGAGTGTAAAAACCCACATCAGTATTTGTTTTTGTAAACTTATACGCATCATTTGGCGGAAATTTTCCAATATATTTTAGCATTTGTTCATCTTCGTACCAAACAGCATCAATTTCTCCTGCCGTACAATGAACTAAGACACTTTGCTTTATGTTATGAAACTTGTCTGTAACAACTTCCACTTTATCCCACATGCCCTGACTATATGATTTTATACCTATCATAATCAGCAAGACAAATATAAACATATTCCTTTTCATTTTCTTATAAATCATTTTGATGTTCTGTCATCCATTCTGTATGTTTGTTTTGATAATAATATCTTTCTTCATATTTTGCCTTATTAGTATAGTTCAAAAAAACCTTTTTACTAGAATGATCCTTTGACAATATAATTTCATATTCTCGTCCGTAAGACCATATCAATAATTCTTCAACACCAAAGTTTTCTTGCCTTGTTCTATACTTTTTATCAAGTTGTTTTATCAAATGTTCATACAAATCATTAGCCTCTTCTCCTACTTCTGGAAAGACAACGACCACCTTGGATACTTGCTTTGTTTCAGGAACATACTGAACTTTAGCATCGACTTTTCTTCCATAAAACATACCGATATAATTATATGTACTATACAGATTCCCTATGAAGATAAAATTTTCATCTCTCATTTTTAAGTCAAAATCTTTTATATTACCTTTTATCGGTATATTCTTAAATTTTAAAATCTCTGTGCCATCAGTATTGTTAACAATATGCGACTGGGCATAGGACTGAGCTAATGTCATTCCCTGCAAAATGATAGCAAAAGTTAATAATAAACGCTTCATTATTTTTACTTTTTAATTAAATTATTAGCTAATAAAAAAGCGTGAAACTCGCCTCATACTCGTCCGCAATTCTTGGCCTTCCACAGCCTTACCTGTTGACGAGCAGATAGAGTTTCACGCAGAAAGTTATAATTACCCCAAAAGTGTGCCTTTAGGATATAAAAATCCTCGGCACACTACGGGAGTAGCAGATACAACTTACCCGTGACATCTTCTCTGCTATGCCATCGACAGGTGATTCTGATTGTGGAAGTTTAGAATTGCCAATGTACAAAGCGTTGTTGACGCCCTTTATTATGTCTACAAACGCATTTATTGCGAATGCACTGCAAAAGTACAAAAAATAAATGAGAATAAGCTATTTATAAACAGATTTTTTAGGTAAGAAAAATGTTTTTGCAGTAATACAACGCAGATAGCAACTGAAAACAACCGACAAAGGGTCTATTATACTCCGCTTGGCGCAAGAATCTATGTTATTGGAAGTGTTATAGTCTGAAGTTCTACAGGAGAGTCAACAGAAAATTCTATTTGCTGCAACACTAAACCTTCTGAAGTGATTGACTGTAAAAGGACAAAACTTACACAATTGATGTGTAATCTTCGCTAAAAAACAAGAATTTTGCAAAGGCTTATTCGCAAAAGTTTTGCTGTTTCAAAAAAATATACATACCTTTGCGGTGACAGTTTTCACCACGCTTCCCATTTGCACAGCGAACCAGGGCGGGACTTTTGCTTTTTACAATTCCATCAAACGCATTTTCAAAGATGGTGCTTGGTGGGATTATTATTATGCACCCTTATCATTTGACTATAAATCTCAAAAACTACAAGAAAAGTTTGGCTGTTTCGATTATTCAGCGTATCTTTGCTACAATAATAAAAGAAAGGAAAGCTATATGGAAACAAAAGACAAGAAGATACAAGTTCATACTATAGACTACAAAGACATCGACAAGTTTTTCCCTGCTCATAGCGAGATTACAATGTCTCCACTTCCGAAAGGACACATAGCACGACTCGCTACCATCCACAAGGTTAAGATTCAATAAACTTGAATTAACTATAGATATCGACTATAATAAGGAGGATTTAATATGAAAACAAATAAACTGATGGATGATATCCGCAAGTCAACACCTGCGGACACAAACAAACAAGTCGACTTATGCGTTGCTATAGCCAACAGAGTCTTTGAACTATTACAGGAACGAAATATGAAACAGCGTGATTTCGCAAAGGCTCTTGGCAAGACTGAAACAGAAGTAAGTCGTTGGCTGAGTGGAACACATAATCTCACATTAGCTACAATTGCAAAGATGGCGACAGTTCTTGGTGATAACATCATTACCACAACACAGAAACATCGTCCGTACAAACTTCCAAATACGCAAAATATTGCTATGATGGTAGCTGAAGATATGTGCAAAAAATAGTCATACAAAATAATAAGAAATCCCTGCCATAGGAAGCCTTTCCTACAGCAGGGATTTTTCTATTTGGGAATCATCAAGAATGACTTAACTGTCAATTCTTAATCACTAATAAATAATCACTAAACATTATTTATACTCTCCCCAAGCCTTGATATCGATATCCTCGAGCTTGGTGGTGCAGAATGCATAGATGAACGCACTCGCCAGACGGCTGTTGGTAATCAATGGCACGTTCAGGTCGATGGCTGCACGGCGAATCTTATAACCATTGCTCAACTCACTGCTGGTCAAGTTCTTCGGAATATTCACTACCATATCAATCTCGTGGTTGTGGAGCATCTCCAAAGCCTTAGGCGCACCGCCTTCTGCCTCCTCTGATGGCCAGAGCACACGGGTGTTCTCAATGCCATTCTCGGTGAGGAACTTGCTACTACCACCGGTTGCATACAGCTTGTAACCATGCTTAACCAGCATCTGGGCAGCATCGAGCAAATCTACCTTCTGCTTGGCAGAACCTGTAGAAAGCAGGATGTTCTTGGCTGGAATGCGATGACCCACAGAAAGCATACTCTTCAGAAGTGCGGTAGATGTATCGTCGCCCAAGCAACCTACCTCACCGGTACTGCTCATGTCCACACCCAATACTGGGTCTGCCTTCTGCAGACGGTTGAAGCTGAACTGGGATGCCTTGATACCTACATAGTCGAGATCGAAGAGGTTCTTGTGTGGCTTCTCTACTGGCAAACCGAGCATTACGCGGGTAGCCAACTCGATGAGGTTGATCTTCAATACCTTGCTCACGAATGGGAACGAACGGCTGGCACGAAGGTTACACTCGATAACGAGAATATCATTGTCACGAGCCATGAACTGGATGTTGAACGGACCGTTGATGTGCAACTCCTTGGCAATCTGACGACCAACTCGCTTTACACGACGAACTGTCTCAACATACAACTTCTGAGGAGGGAACTGGATGGTAGCATCACCTGAGTGAACACCGGCAAACTCGATGTGCTCGGAAATCGCATAGGCAATCACCTCGCCATTCTTTGCCACTGCATCCATCTCTATCTCCTTGGCATGTTCGATAAACTTACTTACTACCACTGGGTGATCCTCACTTACATTGGCAGCCAACTGCAGGAATCGCTTCAGCTCATCCTCGTTAGAACATACGTTCATCGCAGCACCCGAAAGCACGTAGCTAGGACGAACCAATACAGGGAAACCTACACGCTCGATGAAGTTGTCGATATCCTCCATAGAGGTCAGGGCGCTCCACTCTGGCTGGTTAATGCCGTTGTTGGTCAACATCTGAGAGAACTTGGCACGGTCCTCAGCGTTATCGATGTCCTTGGCAGCAGTACCCAGGATTGGCACGTTCTGTGCATCCAGGTGCATAGCCAGATTGTTTGGAATCTGACCACCGGTAGATACGATGACGCCATGAGGCTGCTCCATCTCGATGATATCCATCACACGCTCGAAGGTCAACTCGTCGAAGTAGAGCCGGTCGCACATATCGTAGTCGGTAGATACGGTCTCTGGGTTATAGTTGATCATCACTGAGCGCCAGCCTTCCTTGCGGATGGTGTTCAATGCCTGAACGCCACACCAGTCGAACTCTACGGAAGAACCGATGCGGTAAGCACCCGAACCGAGTACGATGATAGAACGGTGGTCGTTCTCGAAGGTGATGTCGCTCTTCACGCCTGCATAAGTTACATAGAGGTAGTTGGTCTGAGCAGGATACTCTGCTGCCAGGGTATCAATCTGCTTTACTACAGGCAGGATGCCATAGCTCTTGCGCTTGTTGCGAACCAGGAGGGCAGCCTTGTGCATGTTGCCCAACTCTTGCTCCAAGCCCACGGCACGGGCTACCTGGAAGTCGGTAAAACCGTAAACCTTAGCGGTGCGGAGCAAATCCTGGTCAAGAGTATTGATGTTGCACTTCTTCATCGCCTCGTCGATGTCGATGATGTGCTTCAACTTCTCAAGGAACCACTTGTCAATCTTGGTCAAGTCGTGAATCTGATCTACGGTATAGCCCTTGTGCATTGCCTTTGAAATCACGAACACACGCTTATCTGTTGGCTCGCGCAAAGCTGCATCGATATCGTCGATTTCAAGTTCCTTGTTCTCTACGAAACCGTGCATGCCCTGACCAATCATACGAAGACCCTTCTGGATGGCCTCTTCGAAGTTGCGGCCGATGGCCATTACCTCACCTACTGACTTCATAGATGAACCCAACTCCTTATCTACGCCACGGAACTTAGACAAATCCCAACGAGGAATCTTACAAACTACGTAGTCCAATGCTGGCTCGAAGAAGGCAGATGTGGTCTTGGTTACAGAGTTCTTCAACTCGAACAGACCGTAGCCCATACCGAGCTTGGCTGCTACGAAGGCAAGAGGATAACCAGTAGCCTTAGATGCCAAGGCTGATGAACGGCTCAAACGGGCATTCACCTCGATTACACGATAATCCTCGCTCTTAGGGTCGAAGGCATACTGCACGTTACACTCACCCACGATTCCGATGTGACGGATAATCTTGATGGCGAGGGCACGAAGCTTATGATACTCAGAATTGCTCAGGGTCTGAGATGGAGCGATGACGATACTCTCACCAGTATGGATTCCCAGCGGGTCGAAGTTCTCCATGTTACAAACTGTGATACAGTTGTCATAACGGTCGCGAACTACCTCATACTCAATCTCTTTCCAGCCCTTCAAGCTCTTCTCTACCAATACCTGTGGAGAGAATGAGAAGGCCTTCTCGGCGAGTTTGTTCAGCTCCTCCTCGTTGTCTGCGAAACCGGAACCGAGTCCACCCAAGGCGTAAGCAGCACGGATGATGACAGGATAGCCGAGCTCAGCAGCAGCCTTGCGGGTCTGCTCGATGTTCTCGCAAGCCTCACTCTTGATGGTCTTCACGTTGATTTCATCCAACTTCTCTACGAAGAGCTCACGGTCCTCAGTATCCATGATAGCTTGTACTGGAGTACCCAATACCTTGACATTATATTTCTCCAGGATGCCCTGGCGATAGAGTTCTACACCACAGTTGAGGGCAGTCTGACCACCGAAACTGAGGAGGATACCGTCTGGCTTCTCCTTCTGGATAACACGCTCTACGAAGTAAGGCTGCACTGGCAGGAAGTAAATCTGGTCGGCAACACCTTCTGATGTCTGTACGGTTGCGATATTCGGGTTGATGAGCACAGTCTCGATACCTTCCTCGCGCAATGCCTTCAGGGCCTGCGAACCTGAGTAGTCGAACTCACCTGCTTCACCGATCTTCAAGGCTCCAGAACCTAAGAGGAGCACCTTCTTTATATTTTCGTCTTTCATCTTTATTCCTAATTATTTAAGTGTTTCTACAAACTTATCAAACATGAACTCTGTATCCACAGGGCCTGAGCAAGCCTCTGGGTGGAACTGGCTTGAGAACCAAGGGTTCACCTTGTGGCGGATACCCTCGTTAGAGCCATCATTCATATTTACAAAGAGCTCCTCCCAATCGTTGCCCAATGTCTTGGCATCAACGGCATAACCGTGGTTCTGAGAGGTGATGTAGCAATTGTTGGTTCCTACCATGCGCACAGGCTGGTTGTGTGAACGGTGACCATACTTCAACTTGTAGATAGTAGCACCGGCTGCCTTAGAAAGCAACTGGTTACCCATACAGATACCGCAGATAGGCTTGCGGCTCTGGCTAATCTGCTTGCGAATAATGTTTACTGCATCCTCGCACATATCTGGGTCACCAGGACCATTGGCCAGGAACAATCCGTCGAAGTCCATATCGGTGTAATCGTAATTCCAAGGCACACGGATTACCTCAACGCCTCTGTTGATGAGGCAACGGATGATGTTTGCCTTCACACCGCAGTCAACGAGTACTACCTTCTTGCCGGCACCCTCGTTGTAACGGATAATCTCCTTGCAGCTCACCTGGTCAACGAAGTTTACACCCTCGTAGTTAGCCTCAGGGATGTTGTCTGGTTCATCATCAAAGAGAATCTTACCCATCATCACACCATGCTCACGAAGCACCTTAGTCAACTCACGGGTGTCGATGCCTGTGATTCCTGGCACCTTTTCACGCTTCAACCAGTCGGCAAGACTCTCCACTGCATTCCAGTGGCTGTACTGCTCGCTGTAATCATTCACGATGATGGCAGAAGCATAAATCTTGTCACTCTCCATGAAGGTTGGCAAACCATTCTCCTCAAAAGTAAATGGTGGCACACCATAGTTGCCCACGAGAGGGAATGTAAGTGTCATCAACTGACCGGCATAAGAAGGGTCGGTCAAACTCTCTGGATATCCCATCATGGCTGTGTTGAACACAACCTCGCCCGCTACAGGAGCGTCATATCCAAAAGATTTGCCATGGAACTTGGTTCCATCGCTCAAAACTAAGGTTACTTTTTTCATATCTGACATTTGATTCTTTTATTTCATACTTATAAGAGCAAATGAATTCTTCACTCTTCGTTCTTCTCTATTCACTTATTTATGATAAACGTTTTCGATGTAGTTTACAAACGACTGGTTGCAGAGCTTCGTGCCGCCTGGGGTTGGATAATGACCGGTGAAATACCAGTCACCCTTGTGGTTTGGAATCGCCTCGCGCAAGCCCTCGATGCTCTGGAATACGAGTTGGATAGGAGTAGTCATGCCCTCCGGACGAAGCATCTCAACAATCTTCTCGTTGATTTCCTCAGTGCTGAATGGCTTGTAGATGGAGCGTACCGGATTGATCTGCTCCTCCTTTGGCTTTGCCAATTCTGCCTTGCAAGCCTCATAGGTCTGCTCGATAAGGTCTTCCATCTTGCGCTCTTTCAAAAGCTGGATGGCAGCACGGAACACGCAGAACTCTTCCAGTCTTGCCATATCGATGCCGTAGTAATCCGGATATCGGATCTGAGGGGCACTGGAAACCACTACAATCTTCTTAGGATGCAGACGGTCGAGGATGCGGAGAATACTCTCCTTCAGGGTTGTACCGCGCACGATACTGTCATCGATGATGACAAGATTATCCACTTTCGGCTCAATGCTTCCGTAGGTTACATCATACACGTGGCTTGCCAGGTCGTTACGGCTGTTGCCCTCAGTAATGAAGGTACGGAGTTTGATATCCTTCCATGCTATCTTCTCTGAGCGGACAAAGTCGCCGAGGATTTCGTATAATTCTTCTTTTGATGGAACATGGTCGAGGTTGGCAATCTGCTCAATCTTGGTCTCATTAAGATACTTCTTGAAACCGCTCAACATGCCATAGTAAGCCACCTCGGCAGTGTTCGGGATATAGCTGAACACGGTGTGGTCTACATCATAATCCACAGCCTTCAGGATAGGCTGGGTCAACTGCTCACCCAACTGCTTACGCTCCTTATAGATATCCTTGTCGGAACCACGACTGAAGTAGATGCGCTCGAATGAGCAGGCTGAATCGCCCTTCTGCTCCATGATGCGCTCGATGCTGCACTCGCCGTTCTTCTTCACGAGAAGCGCCGTGCCCGGCATCAGTTCCTGCACTTCCTCTGCCTCCAGGTCGAAGGTGGTCTGGAGTACAGGGCGCTCGCTGGCTACTACCACGATTTCATCGTTCTTGTAATAGAACGCAGGACGGATGCCCCAAGGGTCGCGCATAGAGAACATTTCACCCGAACCGGTGATACCGCAAACCACATAACCGCCATCAAAGTTCTTCATCGTGGTCTTGAGTACATTGCTCATCTTCACGTGGTCTTCTATATAGTTGGTGATATCGGTATTCTGCATCTCCATCGCCTTTGCAGCTACGAAGTTGCGCTCCACCTCTCTGTCCAGACGGTGGCCCATCAGTTCAAGCATGATGTAGGTGTCGCTGTAGATGCGAGGACTCTGGCCCTGCTTGGTAAGTTCCTCGAAGATTTCATCTACGTTGGTCATGTTGAAGTTACCACAAAGGCAGAGGTTCTTCGCCTTCCAGTTGTTACGTCGCAGGAATGGGTGCACATACTGAATACCACTCTTTCCGGTGGTACTGTAGCGCAGGTGTCCCATATAAAGTTCGCCAGCAAAAGGCAGTTCCTCTTTAGCGAACTTTGCATCAGCAAGCTGCTCGGGAGTCAGGCTCTTGAAGTTGGCATTCGCCTTGCCGAAGATTTCGGTCACGGCATTCTTGCCCTCTGCACGCTCACGGAACATATACTCATGACCAGGCTTACCGCCCAGTTTGACACAAGCCATACCAGCACCTTCCTGGCCACGGTTGTGCTGCTTCTCCATCATCAGATAGAGTTTGTTGAGTGCGTACATCCAAGTACCATACTTCTGCTGGTAATACTCCAGTGGCTTGAGCAATCTGATCATTGCTACACCACACTCATGTTTCAATGGTTCCATCTCTCTATTATCCTTATCTTATTTAGTTAAATTTGAATATACCTATCCGAGGGATCCCCCTCCAAAAAAAGGGAAACGTCAAGAAATGACGAATCCCTTTATATATTATTCTACAGTAACTGACTTGGCCAAGTTTCTAGGTTGGTCAACGTCCTTGCCCTTACATACAGCTACATGGTAAGCCAAGAGCTGCAAAGGAATGGTAGCCAATAATGGCTCCAGGCACTCCAAGGTCTCAGGGAGTTCAATCACTTCGTCGGCAATCTTGGAAATGGTTTCATCGCCATTGCTGACAATAGCAATAACACGACCCTGACGGGCTTTGATCTCCTGAATATTAGACAAGACCTTCTCGTACATGAAGTTGTGGGTAGCAATAACTACCACTGGCATATCGCTGTCAATCAATGCGATAGGACCATGCTTCATCTCCGCTGCAGGATAACCCTCAGCGTGGATGTAGCTAATCTCCTTCAACTTCAATGCACCCTCAAGGGCCACAGGATACTGGAATCCACGGCCCAGATAGATGAAATTGCGAGCGTATGTAAACGTACGGCTCAAGTCAGCTATCTTATTGTTGAGCTTCAACACTTCCTTCATCTTGGCAGGAATGTTCCAAAGCTGTTCTGTAATCTTCTGATATTCATTTTCGCTGATGGTTCCCCTCTCCTTACCGATGGCAAGTGCCAGGAGGATAAGGACGGTAACCTGACCAGTGAACGCCTTGGTAGAGGCAACACCAATCTCCGGACCTACGTGAATATAGGTACCTGTATCTGTTTCTCGGGCAATGGAAGAACCGATGGAGTTACAGATACCATAGATAAACGCACCGCTCTCCTTGGCAAGTTTGATGGCAGCCAGGGTATCAGCGGTTTCACCACTCTGGGAAATGGCGATGACGACATCGTCCTTCGTTACCACAGGATTACGGTAACGGAATTCAGATGCATATTCCACTTCCACAGGGATGCGACAATAGTTCTCTATCATCTGCTTGCCGATAAGTCCGGCATGCCATGATGTACCACAAGCCACGATGATGATTCGCTTGGCATTGAGAAGCTGCTGGCGATGGTCGGTAATGGAGCTGAGCACGACACCCATCTCGGTCTCCTTCTTGCTGGTTGTATCGTCGCCATCAGTCATTACGCGAGTTTCCACTGTGCGGCTAACTACACGGCCACGCATACAGTTACGAAGGCACTCTGGCTGCTCAAAAATTTCCTTCAACATAAAGTGAGGGAAACCGCCCTTCTCTATCTGACCGAGATCAATGTCTACGGTCTGTACCTCAGGGTTGAGTTTAACGTTCTGGATGTTCACCACCTGCAATTCCTCACCGAGGCGCATCACAGCGATGTTACCATCCTCCAGATAAACCACCTTATCTGTATATTCGATGATAGGGCTGGCATCAGAACCGAGATAAAACTCACCATCCTTTCCGATACCTACAACCAACGGACTCTGCTTACGGGCAGCAATGATCTGATTAGGGTTACGCTTATCAAGAATAGCGATAGCGTAGGCTCCGATTACCTGACGGAGAGCCACCTGAACGGCAGTCAGCAAATCGAGATTTTTCTTTATCTGAATATATTCAATCAGCTGAACGAGAACCTCAGTATCCGTCTCGCTCTTAAACTCTACCCCCTTAGCAATGAGATTCTTCTTGATATCGGCATAGTTTTCTATGATTCCATTATGAATCATGGCAAGGTTCTTGCTAGAGGAATAATGCGGGTGAGCATTTACAGCTGAAGGCTCTCCATGGGTAGCCCAACGAGTATGAGCAATACCCACATGTCCCGAAATATCCTTATCAGAGCAGAACGCTTCAAGATCTGCCACCTTACCCTTTGCTTTGTAAACGTTCAAAGCACCATCATTACTGATAAGAGCCACGCCTGCACTATCGTATCCACGATATTCCAAACGCTTTAAACCTTTGATAAGAGCAGGATAAGCCTCACCCTTACCTAAATATCCTACAATGCCACACATATATATATTATTATTTTTGTAGTATCCTGATTTTACTCCCTTCTATTACCTGCTATCGCAAGATATTGACAATCAATGATGCGATAGAAATCAATGTACCAACGGCAGAGAACCACAATGTAGTAGATGAACCGATAGATGAGTTTTGAGCTTTCACCTTATTTGGTTCTACATAGATAATATCATTCTGCTGCAGATAATAGAATGGTGAATTAATAATATTTGCATCATTCAAGTTCATACGATAAGTATGCTTCTCTCCTGCTGCATCCTGACGAATCAATAATACATTGTCACGCTTACCATAGATAGTTAAGTCGCCACACTGTGCCAAAGCTTCAAGAATACTCATCTTCTCCTGTGGAGCATAAATAATTCCTGGCTTTTCTACTTCACCTAATACAGATACATGGTAACTGCCCATGCGAACCGTAACAATAGGATTTTCTTTTTCTGCCAGATAAGGCTTCACCTTATTCTTGATGAGATCTTCAGCCTGCTTCTTGGTCAAACCACCGACATGCAAGGTTCCAACAACAGGAAACTCAATATTACCATCATTATCAACCAAATATCCTTGCAGGGAACCACTACCATAACTCAGCTGTCCGCCTGTACCCAATGTTTGAGAGACAGAGAGGTTGAAAGGCATGGCAGCCTTTGGATCTGTTGTAATTACTGTAATTGTAAGTTCGTCCTTAGGCATAATCTTGGCTTCATAAAGCATTCTTGAAGCAGCCAAGCTGATAGAATCTGCATTTTGGAAATAAGCTACATTCTTAGTACTTCCACAACTGCCAAGTACTAAGAGTATAGTCAAAGCGACTAAAACTGAACTAACGAGTTTTTTCATTTTCTAAAATTTTCGTTTTAAAATATTGGTGCAAAATTACGGTATTTTTTTGAATACTGCAAATTTTTGCACCAATAATTCTATTTACGTCTATTTTTTTTTGAAATAATAGCCTTTTTTACTTATCTTCGATGCCATTTGATGGCAAATTAAAGCTATAACTGTTATCGAAAATCTTCTTCACTTTATTAATCTCAACGAAGGTTGTGCCTCCACCCTCTCCAAAGCTACCGCTCAGATAAGCAATCTTATCCTCCTCACCTAAGTAGCCTTTCTGGCGAAGCATACGTACCGCAGCAGTAAACATAGCCTTGGTAGAAACCTGATCCTTCTGATGAATTGGAATAATACCATAGCTCAGATTCAACCAGCGCTGGAGTTTCTCCTTATAGCAGATTGCCAATACCGGATTTGGACCACGGAAGGCTGCCAGGTCGCGTGCAGTCTGACCGGTTTCACCATCGGTAATAATACCAGCAACACCCAACTTCTTAGTAGCCTCAATGGCAGCATGAGCCAGGAAGAGTTTCTGGTCAATCTTACCATCTTCCATTGGATCAATATCATTCAGTGGAGACTTATCCTTCTCTGCCTGCTCAGCAATACGGGCCATGGTCTGCACAGCCTCTACAGGATACTTTCCGCTTGCTGTCTCACCAGAAAGCATCAGCGCATCGGTGCGATAGAAGATAGCATTGGCAATATCAGTTACCTCAGCACGAGTAGGACGTGGATTCTTAATCATGGTATGCAACATCTGTGTAGCCACGATTACCGGTTTCTGCGCCTTCACACACTTAGAGATGATGCGGCGCTGGATGCCTGGAATTCTCTCGATTGGCACCTCGATACCCAGGTCACCACGGGCAACCATGATACCATAGCAGGCATCAATAATCTCGTCAATATTATCAACACCTTCCTGATTTTCTATCTTTGAGATAATCTTGATATCACTGTTGTGAGCGTCCAAGATATCCTGAACTGCCTTCACATCGGCTGCATTGCGCACAAAAGAGTGAGCGATGAAATCAATATCCAACTCGATAGCAAGTTCAATATTTCGGCGGTCTTTCTCTGTCAGTGCAGGCAGGTCGATATGCTCTCCCGGCACATTCACGCTCTTGTGAGCCCCGAGCACTCCCTCGTTCTGAACCTCGGCAACCAGCATAGGCCCCTGGCTGTCGATAATCTTCATATCGAGTTCACCATCATCGAAGAGCAAATCATCACCTACCTTAACATCGGCTGCGATGTCAGGATAGCTCACATTCACAATATCATGAGAAGACTCCATTTCCGGACGTCCAAAGATTTTCACTACATCACCAACATTGTAGTGGATAGGTTCCTTCACATCTGTAGTTCGCACCTCAGGACCTTTGGTATCAATCATAATACCAATATGTGGAGACACGGCTCTTACATTCTTTACGATGGTGCGTATACCCTCTTCTGTGGCATGAGCAGTATTCATACGAACAACGTTCATACCGGCGAAAAACAGTTTTCGGATAAAATTCTGATCACATCTACGATCACTGATGGAAGCGACAATCTTTGTTTGTTTCATATTTGTAATTTACCTTATTGAAATTTCAATGTTTGCGGTATTTCTACCATATTTCTTAAATTGCGTGCAAAGATACAAAGAATTTCTGAAATAAAAAACATCTGAAATACAAAATATATATAAAATATTAAGTTACTTTCAAATTGAAAGCGCATAAAACAGAAAATCTAGCCAATGGGACACTTCTCGTTCCCATTGACTAGATAACAAATCTATTAATCCCGTTGAAAAACAGGATTCTTAATGATCAATTTTAAATTAGATATCCAAGTCTGGCGCCTTCTCAGCTCCTGCTGCTGCCTCAAACTTAGGCATCACATCGAAATTGAAGAGACCGGCGATAAGGGCACTTGGCATTTTTCTAACCGTCTGGTTATAGTTCTGAACGGCTTCATTATACTTGCGGCGTGCCTCGCTGATACGGTTTTCCGTACCCTCTTCCTGAACCTGAAGAGCCTTGAAGTTCTCGCTGGCTTTCAACTCAGGATATTTCTCGGCTACTACCATCAGTTTGGAGAATGCATTCGCCAACTCGCCCTGTGCAGCAGCATACTTCTTCAGGCTAGCCTCAGTAAGATTATTGGCATCCAGCTTTACCTGACCAACAGCAGCACGAGCCTTGGTTACCTCGGCAAAGGTTTCTTTCTCATGCTTGGCATAAGCCTTTACGATCTTTGCCAACTGTGGCATCATGTCTGCACGACGCTGATACTGAGTCTGAACATTAGCCAACTCTGTGGTAGCCAACTCCTGTTTCTCTACCAATCCGTTATAACCACTGAACATCCATAGTACCAGCACAACTACGATGCCCAGAATAATCCAGCTTTTCTTTATACCTTTCTTTGCCGGTTGCATGTTTGAATTCATTGTCTGTTCCATTGTCATTATTATTAATTATTAATTCTAAACTTTAAACTATTAACTATCAAAGGCATCACCATCCTCCGCCAGAGCCGCCTCCGCTAAAGGTGCCTCCGCCAAAAGAACCGCCCGAGAAACCGCCGCCGGAAGAACCGCCACCTCCCATGAAGAAAGGAGGTATCCAGTCATCGTCATTGTTTCTCCTACGAGACTGGTTTCTCTGATTGCTCTTCGGTCTTGGCTTCACAATACCGAGCATCTCCAGAATATACCTGATAAACAGATAGATAGGAATACCGAAGAAGATAAGGAACAGGATAATGACCAGGAACCAGTCCTCTTCGTCATTAACCGAACCTTCATCAACATCCGCAATTCCCGTCCGTCCACTTTTCACCTTATTATATATAGCACGGCTCACAGATGCTACCGCCTCGCCCGGATTGCCTTCACGCATATACTTCACGATGCAAGCCCGGGCAATATCATCACAGTCCACATCAGTCAACTCCCCCTCCAGTCCACTTCCTGGAGCAATAAAGTACTTATGGTCCTCCACCGCGATGACGATAACCAGTCCTCTCCGGCTCTTCTTGTAACCGATACCATATTGGTTGCCCACATCCTGCGCCATCCGGAAGGCATCCTGGTTGTCAACCTTTCCCACAATGATGAGCACATTCTGTACGCCACACTCCAACTTCAGTTTCTGAAGATAGAAATTGGCAGAATCCTTCTGAGCCTTATCAACATATCCATCCGGGTCGGAAACATATTGCGTAGAATCCCTGAGGAAAGGAATCGGTACATTTTTCGCCGTCCAGACCTCCCCAGCCGTCAACGCCAATGCATGAAAGGCAACCATCATCAAAGCCAAAAAATATCTCTTAAATCTCATAATTTCTCTATTTTGGTGCAAAAATACGCAATAAAAACCTTATATGCAAATACTTAGAGCATTATTTTTGCAAAAAAAGCCTTAAGTATTTTGTTATATCATAAAAAACTTGTATCTTTGCACACCGAAATAAAGATTAACAAGTAAAATTAGTAAAAAATAAAGAAATGACCAAAGCAGATATCATTAATGAGGTAGCTATCGCTACTGGTATGCCTAAGAAAGAAGTAGGTACTGTAGTAGAGGCTTTTATGGAAGAGGTTAAGAAGTGCCTCATCGAAAAGAAGGACAATGTATACTTGCGTGGCTTCGGCAGCTTCAACATCAAGCATCGTGCTGCTAAGACTGCCCGTAACATCTCTAAGAATACAACCATCACGATTCCAGCTCACGACTTACCAAGCTTCAAGCCATCAAAGAGCTTCATCGAGGAGATGCAGAACGCTCAGTAATACTGCTGGACAGGAAGAGAGAAATATCATTTTTTATAATAACAATATTTTAAAATTTTAAAATCATGCCAAACGGAAAGAAAAAGAAGGGCCACAAGATGGCTACTCACAAGCGTAAAAAGAGATTACGTAAGAACAGACATAAGAGCAAGTAAGCTAGCAGTGTAGCTAGTCTACTATAGCTCTCGGTCAGTTCGTGACTGAGGGGGTGTGTCAGTTCAGATATGGAATGACATACCCTTTTTTTGTATTAATTTAAAGTAAAAAGATTATTGAAGATATGACAAGCGAAGTTGTAATTGATGTCCAACAGAAAGACATCTCTATCGCACTCATGGAGGACAAGCAGCTGGTGGAATACCAGAACGAACCTCGTGAGGCATCGTTCTCTGTGGGCAACATCTACATCGCAAAGGTAAAAAAACTGATGCCGGGTCTTAACGCCTGCTTCGTGGATGTAGGTTATGAACGCGACGCCTTTCTTCATTATCTTGACCTAGGAAGTCATTTTAATTCCTACCAGAAGTACCTTAAACAAGTACAGAGCGACAGAAAGAAACTTTTCCCATTCTCTAAAGCCAGCAAAATGCCTGAATTGGAAAAGGACGGCAGCATACAGAATGTACTCAAAGCAGGACAGGAAGTGCTGGTACAAATCGTAAAGGAACCAATCTCTACCAAGGGACCTCGACTCACAGGCGAAATCTCATTCGCGGGCCGATACCTGGTACTCATGCCATTCGGTGATAAAGTTTCTGTCTCGTCGAAAATTAAAAGCGGTGAAGAACGCTCCCGACTCAAACAACTCATTCACAGCATCAAACCAAAGAATTGCGGCGTTATCGTCCGCACGGTGGCTGAGGGTAAGAAGGTCGCTGAGCTCGATGCTGAGCTGAAAGTCCTGGTGAAGCGATGGGAGGATGCTATCGCCAAGGTACAGAAGACCCAGCAGCGCCCGCAACTTGCATTCGAGGAGACCGGAAGAGCCGTTGCTCTCTTGCGTGACTTGTTTAACCCATCTTACGAGAACATCTACGTGAACAACGAAGATGTGATGAACGAGGTGAAGAACTATGTTTCTCTAATAGCCCCTGAAAAGGCGGGCATAGTTAAGCTCTACACCGGTAAGGTGCCTATCTTCGACAATTTCAGCATTACCAAGCAGATTAAAGCTGGCTTTGGTCGTGTTGTTAACTACAAGCACGGTGCTTATCTCATAATCGAGCACACCGAGGCCTTGCACGTTGTCGATGTAAACAGTGGTAACAGAACTCGTGAGAAAGGTCAGGAAGCAAATGCACTGGATGTTAACCTCGGTGCTGCTGATGAGTTGGCTAGACAATTGCGCCTCCGAGATATGGGAGGTATCATTGTTGTCGACTTCATCGACATGAATCTTGCCGAAGACCGACAGCTGCTCTATGAACGCATGTGCAAGAACATGCAGAAGGACCGTGCCAAGCACAACATCCTGCCATTGAGCAAGTTCGGACTGATGCAGATTACACGCCAGCGTGTACGTCCGGCTATGGATGTGAATGTAGATGAAACCTGCCCTACCTGTTTCGGTACGGGCAAGATTAAGTCTAGCATCCTCTTTACCGACCAGTTGGAAAGAAAAATCGACCGCCTAGTCAACAAGATTGGCGTCAAGAAATTCACTTTGTATGTGAATCCTTACGTGGCTGCCTTCATCAACAAGGGCTTCATTTCCCTGAAGCGCAGATGGCAGTTTAAGTATGGTTTCGGCTTCAATGTGATTCCTTCACAGAAACTGGCATTCCTCCAGTACGAATTCTACGACAAGGACAACCAGTATCTGGACATGCAGGAAGAACAGGAAACAAAGTAAGTTTTTAATTATCAGAAAAAAGCTCCATTCGCATCTGATTGCGAATGGAGCTTTTTTATTTTGTTTTTCTACACCTTATTATATATAGGGCATTTTAGTACTCTATCTCATTATTCACCATCTTCTCTGTATCCCAAGGTGCAGGAGCACCGCCGAGATAACGATGGAACCAGTCGAGGTGCGCGTTGTAATAGAGCGGCATCGACTTCAGGTTGCTTGGCCAGTGACCATCATACTTCAAGACTATCAGTCGCGAAGGAATGTTCAGGGTCTGCAAAGCTGTGAAATATTGCAAACTCTGGGTATACGGTACACGATAGTCCAGTTCGCCCGTCATCACGAGGGTTGGTGTTGAGAAGTTCTTGATGTATGAGGATGGCGACCACTTCTCGTAGAGATCAGAATTATAAGGCTGTCCCTCTAACTCAAAGTTAGGAAACCATACTTCCTCAGTACTGCCCCACATAGAGCGCAAGTCATATACACCCATCATGGAAGCCAGACACTTGAATCGCTTGGTATGGCCCTGCAGCCAGTTCATCATGTAACCGCCATACGACCATCCCATCGCTCCCATCCTGGTGGAGTCAACATATTCCAGGGTTGCCAATTTATCGGTAACCTTCATTACATCCTCGAATACCTTTCCGCCCCAGTCACCGGAAATGGCACGGGTGAAAGCCTGACCATATCCCGTAGAACCATGAGGATTAGGATAAGCCACCACATAACCGGCAGCAGGATAAACCTGCCAGTCGCCACGGAAAGAATTCATCCATTGCATCTGTGGTCCGCCATGCACATTGATGATAAGCGGATATTTCTTGCTGGCATCAAAGTTGTGTGGCTTCACGATGAATACCTGTACCTTGTCGCCACCAGCACCCTCTACCCAGATACTCTCAGATGGACGGATATCCACCTCATCCTCCAACTTCTGGTTGAGGAAGGTAATCTGCTGTTCCTTGCCGCTTGCTACAGGAGTTCCATTCCACTTCTTCATCTGCTGGCGATAGAGAGCCGATGGCTTGCCTGTCGTGCTATAGGTATAATATACCATACCCTTATTGTCGAAATCAAACTCAGAGATGGCCTTGCCCGTCAATACCGGCGAGATGGTCTTTCTGGCTATATCGAGCTTGTAGAGCGGCTCAGCGCCCTGTACCTGACCGAGAAAGAAGATACTCTTGCTGTCGGGAGCCCATTTGTAATCATCTACCCAGTTGTCAAACTTCTCTGTCAGGACGGTAGACTTCTTTGCAGCCCGGTCGTAGATAGCAAGACGGAAGCGATCAGACTCATAACCAGGCACTTGCTGCAAGCGGTAAGCGATATACTTGCCGTCAGGCGAATAGGCTGGAGTACCATCCCAAGCCTTGTTCTCCTTCGTGATGCAGACTGGTTCTCCCCCATTCACAGATACCGTCCACAGGTCGGCATTGGTACTAGCCTCCTGATGCTCATCATGATTGGATACGAAACAGATCTCCTTGCTGTCAGGAGAGAATTGATAGGTGATTCCACCCCCAACCACGAATATCAGCGAATAATTGCCCGGAGTCAGATCCTTGTAAGTCTTCGTCTGTGTATCGAAAAGGATAAGGTGATTGCATCTGCCATCATTATAGCTCGTCCAATGGCGGTAGAGCAACTTGTCGGCGATATGCGCCTGTACAGGTCCCTGCTCCTTTTTCTCCATCCGGGCCTTGTTAGCCTTGGCATCAGCTCCCAGGTCGGGATATACTTCTGCGGTAAAGGCAATGTATCGCTCATCCGGAGAGATGACAGGACTACCGATACCCAACTCATAATCTGTTACCTGTTCCGTCTCGCAGGTAGTCAGATCCATGCGAAAGATCTGAGCCGTCCCTTTCTCATAATTAGTAAAGAAGATACTCTTTCCATCCTTGCTCCATACGGCAGAACTGCTCTTTCCATCCTCGGTAAGAGCCTTGGCGTGAGAGCCATCCGCATTCATGATGTAGATGTCGGAGCCAGACTTCTGGTTCTTCAGGTCAGAAGAACTGGCGGTATAGCAAACCGTCTTACCATCAGGCGAAAGGCTCACCGAAGATACGCCCTTCACCCTGTATAAATCCTCGATGGTAAACGCTCTTTTCTGAGCGTTTGCCGAAAGCAGCGCCATCACGAGTGCTGCCGAAAACATCAATCTTTTGTTCATATAACCTATTAATATTTATATTTACGATGCAAAAATAGCAATTATTTTTGGATTTTCTGCAACCTTTTCACTACTTTTATCGTCTAAGCTATAAATAACATTGATAATAACATAAAAAAGAAAGGAAAAGATTATGATTTTAAGTACAACTTTACTGGTTTCCCCAGTATTTAAAGGGGTTCTTTGATACTCTGATAACTTGAAAATGCCGCAATCATGCACCATGTTGCACAATTGCGGCTCTTAACGCTGAAAATAAACTGAATAAATACTGCATGGAATTATGGCAACACTTAGACTATATTTAGATACGAGGGTAAAAAGGCAGGATGGTACGTTCTCCATCCGGCTTGCCGTCAATCATCACGGTGGGACTGCCTTCATATCCCTCAATCAATACTGCAAGAAAGACGAATGGGATAAAAGGGCTTGCAAGGTGCGCAAGCGTCCGGATCGTGATGCTATCAACGACTTTCTTCTTGACCGCCTTAATTTTTATAATAGAATGATGATGAAGGCGCAATGCAGGGACACTTACCGTGGCGATATTACGGCTAGGGAACTCCGGGACTTAATCATGCTTGAAGCTGAGCCTGCAAGGGAAAAAGTCGCCCTGCTTCGAGATGGCTTCATTGCCTACGAGGGCAGGAATCTGAAAGAGAACACGATAAACAGATATAAATATACTTGGGCAAAGATTGAAGCTTTCCTTGGGAAGGAAAAAGCGGCTCTTCTTACATACGATGAGATTAATCGGTCTTGGCTTGAAGATTTCGATGCGTTCATGGCAAAGGAAGGCTTGTCTAGGAATACCAGAGCCAGCAGGATGCTCTGTGTCGCTGCTGTCTTTAACTTGGCGATAGATAATGAGCAGACGAAAAACTACCCTTTCCGCAGGTACAGTCTCCGGCTTGAGACAACGAAAAAGCGAGATTTGTCCGTTGAGGAAATCCGCTCTATCTTCGAAGCTGGTGGTGATGAACTGGTCGACATGTTCCTGCTGATGTTCCTGCTGATTGGTATTAATGTGAGTGACTTGTTCGCCTTGACAAATGAGAATATCGTCCGTGGTAGACTGGAATACGACCGGGCGAAGACTGGTAGGCATTACTCCATCCTTCTTCATCCCGAAGCTCTCCGAATCATCGAGAAGTACAAAGGGGAAAAGAAGCTGCTTCGTTTCTCGGAGCATTTCAGGAACGTTGATGTTGCAACGGTCATGATTAATAAGAAACTCGCAAAGGTGCGCCCAGGGCTTACTACGTACTACGCTCGCCATACGTGGGCATCTATAGCCTTCAACATTGGTATACAAAAGGACGTGGTGTCGCTTGCGCTGGGTCACTCTTTCGGTGTCCGAGTAACTGATACCTACATCAATGCGGACCTATCGAGAGTAGATGACGCAAACCGCAGGGTTATTGATTACGTGCTATACAACAAAAAATAGCCCTTATTTCTTGCGAATTTGGCGCAGAAACGGCTCAAATTGTTTTCTGGGATAGTTTTACGTGCTTACCACGTAAGCGGCACAGAACGCAAATTTCGGGGTAAATCGGGAAATGAGCAAAAAAAAAATACCCCAGCGGTGAAAAAGTCGAGCCGCTGGGGTAATAAGTGGAGACCACTTTAAACATTCAGTGATGCAAAGGTACGCTTTTCCTTTGAAACCACCAAATTATTTACCAAAAAATTTCTTCCTCAACAAATCATTGATAAACCGTGACTTGTTGGGCAATGCGTTGAGGAAAGGCAGCAGGTCGTTATCTATCTGTATGCCAACTAGCTTGACCGTTGCGCCTGCACCCTTCTTCGTTCTCTTGATGTTTCTTCTATTCTTCTCCATATCCGTGATTCTTTACTGGTTCTCCATTTACTCGCAAAAGGTTGCGCTGCTCGATCCTGCAATTCTTCGAGTACTTGCGTGGAGTGCCATCCTTCTTGCAGGTCTTGCCTTTATATACCAGGCAAGGCAAGGAGTTGTATTCGTAGCCTCTATGTGAAATAATCCAATCTTCAACCCTTATCGTATCGCAGTTGTCGCTGATATAATCGCCAACATTAACTGGGCTGTGCTCCGTAGCAAATTTCCTTGCCAGCATTACTCTTTCCTTCTCTGCCTTCACCCTGATTTCGTGCAGGGCTTTTCTGTACTCTTGTTCTGTCATTGTCTTCTGTCTTTTTTAAATTGCCTATCTAACTTCATTTTCATTCGGTTCATCTTGTGCTCAAGCCTGCCAATCTGCTTATAAGATAACCACTCCGGCTTGATATTCAACTCCAGCCAGTACTGGCGCATTTCCTTGCAATGCCGGGCGATGCTCGGGAAATAGAGGTGTCGCTCGTATGGGTTGCGAAGGAAGTACTTGCAATCGGATAATAGACGACCAAGCATCATGTATTTATGCTTCTGCCCTTCTCCAAGACTGACAAGCCTTCCGTTGTCCCCGATCCACAGCATTGCGCCCTCTCCCTTCCATTCGAAATCGAAAGCCTTGCTTACCGGATAATAATAGCCATCGAGCACCGTACCTTCCTTTAGGTCTCGCCCAATCTCTCGCAGGCAGGTTCTTCCCCAGCTGGTCGTTACCTCAACCACTGCTTGTGCCGGTATCTTGTCGTATTCCTTCATATCTTGATATATTGTGCAGGGCTTGCGCCCTGCTGGTTAATAATTCTGTTGAAATTGTTATCTGTTTATTCTCTCAAAGCAATGTTCGGAAGGTGTATATATCTCCATGCCAGTCGCCCAGTTAATGTAAACTTTAAATGCCCCTACTTTGCGCCCGAACACCTTTGCTTGCATCATTCTTTGTTTTTTGTTGTCGAAATCAATTTCTTTTATCCCTACAACATTTCTCTTGCGGTCTTCCGCTCTTAGAAGTGCTAACATATCTTCATTATTTTTTCGTGAACGTAATAGTAGTTATATTGCCGCCCTTAAAATGCTTTTCGTATCTCTTGGTTGCTTTATCATACAAGTATCCTCTCTTTATAAGATACCTCTTTCTATCTCTAAGCATCTGACTACCTTCAACATATAAATAAGTACCCAAAACCTTAGTTGAACCATCAACCGCCTTGGTAAATGTCATAGTTTCTAAAATTTCCATATCTTGTTTCTTTGCGCTGGGGATTGCTCCCCAGCTGGTTATTAAAAATCACACTCGTAAGAGTATTGTTTCTTTAGCTTCTCCAAAGCGTTAGATGTAACGAAGTAAACATTATCAGAACACTCGCCCTTCTTGATGCTTCTGTTCTCCTTTAGGCTCACTGGGTGGTTGAAACGTATCTCCCAACGGTTGCCAACACCTAATATCAAGAAGTCCACTTCACGCTTGCGCTTGTCTAGTTCGGTCTCCTTGTACTCGCCACGCTTGATGAATTTATCCTCATCCTTGAAGTAGCCTACCGCCTTCATTCCGTTGATTGCTATTTCCATAACTCATCTCTCCTTTCTTACTTTGCGTACAATGTTACAACCAATCCTCTTCTGAGTGCGCAGCGGCAAGCGTCCATACCTGCCTTCAATGCTCGCTTGATGAACTTGTTGAAGAGTTCTGCACCGATGAGCTTCAAGATTCCGCTTACTCCTACGAGTGTGTTTATCTTCTTGCCATCCTCTGTGCGTCCGAAGACCTTGATACGGAAGTTAGAGTTGATGAACTTTGTTGTAAACTCTAAAATGTTTGAATTTGACTTTTTCATTTTCTTTGGCTTAACCGTGCTGCCTAGGGCTTAGTTACCGAATGTTTCAAAGTGCTTATCTCCTAAACACGATGCAAAGATATTAATATTTTTCGGTTCCACCAAAACTTTTCCCGAAAGATATTAATATTTTAACTTTTATTGGCTGTTTATGTTGTAAGCACGGCTATTTTCGGTCGTTTTCGGTACGTTTTAGGCTGTTTTCAGTACGCTTTTGGCTGTTTTCGGTACGCTTTCCACGCTCTATATAATAATAACCTGCACGCATTAGCTAGAATGAATATAATCTAACTCTCATAACCCCTACCCCTTTTCTCTCAATGAAAAGTGTTCTACGCACAAAAAATGGGCAGAAAAACGCTCTCCTGCGCTTCCTGCCCTTCTAAAAATTGATATTATGATTGAACCTATTGAACTCTCTTCTTGATGCGCTCCTTTATCCAGCAAACCGCAAAGATTGCCAGGAATAGTAATACGCAATCGCCAGCGAATAATCTTATCTTATGCCATGTGCTCGCTGGTTTCTCTACCTCCTTGGTCTTGTATCGGTTCACGTAATACTTGACCTTTACGGTGTCAGTCACGAAAACATAGGTATCGCCTACGATGGTGTCCGTCTTGGTCGATGTCTTCCATCTGGTGGTCGTAAGATTGTGCCACCGCTCCTTGATTACGGTGTCGCCCTTGATATAGACAAGCACACTGTCCTGCTTGAATACGCTGTCGTGCTGCCGGGTGTCCTGCCAGTGGATCTGTCGCTGGTTCACGCTGTCACGTCTTACGCTGGTGTGTTCGCTGTCGTGATAAACTGTGTTATTTTGCGCTGTTTTGGCGCAGGAACAGCCAAAAATCAAAAGTGGGGTAATTATAAGCATTGCGAAAAATAACGCCACAGAACGCAAATTTCGCCCTTTTCTTGAATTTTCCATACTTTATAAACGTTAGATTGATGTGTTTATTACGCAAGCACCTTGATTTCCAAGGCTTCCTTGGCTCGCTTCAAATACTTCTCGCAGGCTGCCAGTCCATTATAGCCTCCGTTTATCTTCCTGCGGATAGCCTTCAAGTTGTCTTGGTCTGCCAACTCATTGCAGCCGAAGGTGTCGAATACCCACATCGAGGATTTCGTTGCTCCCAGAGAACGCTCCAGGAGTTCGGGACTGCCAACAACATCGAAGCCGCAATAATTGGCATATTTCCGGTAGTTGGCTCGCCCGGTAATCTGTATCAATCCTCTGCCCTTGTACTTCACGCCATCGCCTTGCTGGGTGTTGCCGAGGTCTTTCCTGCCCTCGTAGGCTCTTCCGCTTGCCAGTTCCTTGGTGTATCTCAACTCTCCGCTTTCGTGGGCAATCTGTGCTAGATAGTGCGCCATCCTTAGTGGGGTATTGATGCGGAAATGCTCTGCCCATCCGTTGATGATTGGAAGGTAGGTGTCTGCCCTGCTGCCTGCATTCGGCATTACCTTTATAAGTTGCGCTCTAGTTATCCTCATTATCTCCTCCTTTCTTTCGTTCTTCTTTCATTATCTCGACAACTGCCTTCGCAATTTCGTCCTTATTCTCCAGGATCACCTGCATCGTGCGGTCTTGCTTCCTTATCTCAGCCTTCTCGTATGCTTTTTCCCGGATGCTCTTAAACTCGCACAAAAGCAGATACACCGTCCAGGCGATGGCGAACAAAGGGAAGGGAGAGATAATGCACGTAGCCACGTCCATAAGCGAAGCAATACCGAATGTCGGGAAATACTTCTTCGCCTTGTCGCACGTCTTCTTTAGTCCAGTTGACGTTCTTGCAATATGCAGTTCCTTCGCCTTCTGTATGCCTGCTATCAGGTCAATTGTCATCGCTATCAGAATTGTAGCGAAACAGATAAAAATTACTAGGGCGCACAAATAAAGGTGGTGCACCTGAAAATCGTGAAATACTTCGCTCATATCAATTTATTTTTTTTGGTTATTCCAATTTTTCCCAGTCGATGGTCACACCCTTTCCGATGATGTCTGCCGTCCACCTGCAGAATGCCATACCCTCGTATCCGTCAGGATCACTGACTACGGCAATAGCATACTGTACGCAGTCGCTCTCGGTCTTGATTACCTTCGGGTAGAAGTCCGCATAAGCCATATTAGCCAAATAGAGAATATCCCCGATGGTTGCGCCCTTGGAGATTATCTCGTTGTTTGTTGCCAGCCGGATTTCGTCTACCGTCCAACGGTGGCTCGTTCCGTCTACGTTCTTCATCTGCTCGCTTGCCTTGATTGCTAGCTGCTTCGTGAAGTGGTAGCCGTGCTTGGCAACGTATGCCACATATCCGCTGGCTCCCATGAGTGCCTTTGCTGCCTTCTCGTATGGCAAGCCGTGGATGATGTCGCTCTCTTGGTGCTGGTGTCGCTCTTCCTCGCTGTCGCAAGAATGGCGCAAAACGATGATTTTCTTCATTGTGCGCCCTCCTATCCTAGTTTGTCGAGTAATTGCTTAACCATGCCACGAATGCCGCTTATATCGCCCTCAAGTGCCTTGAAACGCTTTTCCGTTTCCTGCTTCTCCTTGATTGCCGGGTTCAAAGCTGCAAGAAGTTCCTCGCCCTTGGCTTTCCGCTCCTTGCTTGGCTCGTATGCCTTGATTATCTCATCGGCTTCATTTACCAATTTCCCAACTTCGGGCAAAAGGTCTGCCTTGTCAGTTGCCAGTACGATTTCGCCTGCAAAGGTAACTCCGAGGTGTTCGGGTATGGTGTAGATGGTCTGCTTTCCCTCCACCTCGATTGTTACGTCTCGCATTGACTGTCCGCTGCTGGAAATGGTTGCGATGCCAGTGTTGATGTGCGGCTGGTTGTCTACGACCTTGCCTTCCTTAACTTCCACCGTCTGCTTGTCTAGCAGATAGACCGGGTGATTTCTTTGTATATTCTTAAATTCCATAATGCGCTCTTTTTAGATAATTCGATAAATAGACAAAAAGGGGTCTCGCTGGTAACACAGCGAGTTGCCCCTTGATAGATTTTGTTTAGACCTACTACGCTCCAGTTGTGGTTGTGGTGGTCTTCAGCTGCTGGATGATGAAACCAGTCTGCTCTCTGCGCTTGCTGTCCTCCAGCTGGATGCGAAGGTCTTGCTCCCAGTGGTTGTTCAGAACATCAACGATGCGCTGAGTATTCTCCTTGCCCGAGGTCTTCAAGTCGCAAACGACCGACTGGATAAGGTTGCTGAGACTGCTTGCCGCACGCTCCACACCAGTATTGGTGTAGGCGAAATTCTGCTGCAAGGTGTTCACGATGTCCTTCTGTCCCAGTTGCTGCTCGTAGCCCATACGGATGATGTTCTGCTGGGTCTGGCAGCAGCAGTCCTTCAGTGCAATGGTCATCTGCAAGTTACCCTGCGAGATAGCATTGATTACTCGCTCTGCCGAATAACCGACTTGTCCGCTTATCTGCTGGATGCCTGCCTGAATGCCGCAAACAGAAGCCTGCAATGCGTTGAAGTCGCAGTTCAAGTTAGCCGCCAAGGTCTTCAAGTCTTGGTTGTTGCCCTGGATTGCTCCCATCAACAAGTCGCTGTTGTGGTTGTCTGCCATCTGGTTGCGAAGGCTGTCAATCTGAGACTGGATTTCGGCTCTCTGAACGTTTCCGTTCTGTCCGTTGTTCCAGCCATCACCGTACATGAAGCGGAACATTCCCAACATCATCATGTAGGCGAATGGGTTGTTCCAACCTCCACCCATACCACCGTTCATTGCTGCCAGCATAGTCGCTGGATCATTGTCTCTACCTCTAGCGAGCAAGGCTGCTGCTAGGTTGTCATTGCCACCGTCCCCAGTGCAATAAACTTTCTCGATAGTGTCTGCCATAAAATTTTGAGTTAATTACGTTACGGAAGCCAAATATTGGAATCCGCTGCAAAGTTACTCTGATTTTTGGCTCGCTCCAAAAAGTTAGTGCAGGTGTATTTATCGAATTATTGTCAAAGAACGCTTTTGGTTATTTTCTTTTTGTTTCTTAAATGCAAATCGGCTCTACGTCCTTGTTTAGAAGGGTCGCTTGTGCCGTGGCAAGTCGATAAACTCGAGACGTACTGATATAGGTGTAAGACATCTTGCTCAGATGTCTCACTGCTGAAACGGTGCGGTTCAGAACGGTCGCAATGGTCGTTATGCTGAATCCTGCGTGTATCATCTGCTCAACGACCATACATCTTGCCATTACGAGATTTTCAGCTCTAGACTTGCCGAGAACGTCTTCTCTCGTAATGCTCAACTCTCCGTTCTGAAGTTCAATAGCACAACACTTGATTACGTTGTCTATAACTCGCCATAGTTCTTTCTCCTTGTCATTCATAAATAAAATGTTTTAATCGTTTCCCAACATCGAATCTATCATGCCGTCAATGGCTTCATCGGTCATGCCGTTCTTAATAGTAGGGTCTGCGCCAATTGACTTCATCATCATAGCTACCCAGGGGTTGTCACTCTCCAGCGTGGATTGTATCTGTTCCTTGTATGCTTCGTGAAGTTCGCCCGATTCCTTGTATTCCAAAAGAACCGTGCGCAAGGCTTTCACCGCGTAGTTATCCATCAGCAAGGGATTGTCCCTTGCCGATGATAATTTAGTAAGAAGCACAGCCAGTGCTTCATGTAATTGCTTCTTATTCTTCTTCATATATCTATTTTTTAAGTTTCTAAAGTCAGCGACTTAGAGTTCAAGTTTACCACCACAAGCATATCTTCTTGAGGTCTTAGTAACTCCTGCTTTAGGAGTTACCGGTTTTGCTCTACCAGTACTTTTTCTCATAATAGTGTATTTTAAAATTTTAAAATTATTTTAGTTTTACTTGTTTTGAACAAACTCTGCAACAACAAGTTTATCATCATCCATCTTAATTAAGCGTGCATAGGTATTGTAATCCGTTTTCAAAAAGCCAATATTAGCAATATCTGGACCATGTGATGTTCCTTGCATTTGATACAGGTAACTAATATTGCCGTTATTGCAATAAGTGTAACTTCCAAGCACTTCTCCTGCAAAGACTACCTCCAGGATGCCTCCTTTTGATGCCTTTTGAAACCAATCATATACGTTGATATTACCTGAGCGATTAACGTTAACAATTTGATGATTTGTAACAAATGGAATGTTTGAATTTTGAGAACTTTCAACAATAGCTGTGCCAAAACTTGCTTTTATTTTCGTCCAAAGATACTGTAGTCCACTTTTATCTAAGAAATTCATATAAACCCCCTTTCTAATTTAATGCATCAATTACCGATATTGGGATTGCACTGTCTGCTGTTGCGCCATCAGCTATGTAATCTAATTTATTCTTGTCTCTTATGGACATTAAGCCTGACATATTAGATGTAGCCTCTTCAAGTACTATTTCTCCATATTTACCACCTAGAGAACTAAACAATATAACCTGCTTTTCTTTCAGTACCTGTGGTGTATTAGCGATAGCCCGTTTGTCTAGTCTAATTGAACTAAAGTCAACTGTCTCCACCTTTTTAGCATAAGGTGACAAGTCGTAGGTGGTGTTTGTATCAGTCCACGGAACATTAACATAAGCCTTACCGCTTCCATCTAGCAGGACGGCATAATTACGACCGCTTGTACCATAACCTATAAGAATACCACCCAACACCGATGCACTGGCAGTAGGCAGGGTGTAATTGTTTGCACCATCCGCAATGCCATCTAGCTTAGCCTTATCGGAGGCTCTCATGAAGCCGTTTTGACCAGCAAAAGGTCTTCCCCCAGTAGTTCTGGGTTCAGCAAGAGGTACATCCGCTACTTTCACCCTCCCATCACCTAGTGTATATACAAGATTTCGAATTGAAGTGTTTGAAGTAGATGACCCATCGGATGCTACACCTCTGAAATCCATATTTATTACCGCTTCCGTCTTTTTGGCGTAAGGCGTTAAATCGACCTTCACGGTGTGAGTACCGATTTTTTCCCACGCACCATTGGTATAGTAATACTCTTGATACACATCGTTGGCATCGCTTCCGTCCTTAACGATGTATATCTTGTTACTCTCGCCCGATGAAGGAAGGCTGGTTACCAACTTGAACAAAGATGTATCGAGGTTGCCAAGTTGTGCGAGCGGGATTCTTCCGTTGGCATCAAGTCCACAAATGCCGTTGGCTGCATTCAAAGTTCTCACGCTTCCGTCTGCCATCAACACTTGGGTTGCAGTGCCACCAGTCTTCACGATAGCTATAGCTTCCATTCTATTTTCATCAACATTGAAAATGTCTATAGTTTCATTTTCATTACCAGATATTGTTATACTTAGTTGTTCTCCGTCAATCGTATACTGCAAACCGTTTTTAGGGTTAATATAACCACCTCTTTGGCTAAAAAAACGAGAATTAGCCCAGTCCTTAATCTTCTCCCAAAAGGAAGCAAGTCCTATTGCGTCTAAAAATTGCATAATCTATTGTTTTAAATTGTTATTTACTAGTAATATCTGTTATCTGTTCCTCCGTGATTGCTGGAGGGAAGTCCTTCGTCACGATGTCGGTCACTCTGTTTGAAATATCCTTGTAGATGTCCGTGCCGAGTTTTTTTGCTGTCACGCTGCTGTCTCTGATGTTTCCAGTTGATATACAGTCCTCGGTCAGATGGTCGTGTTTGACCGCTCCCGGTTGTAGCTTATCTGAGGTCACACAATTGGATGCTAGGTGTCTGTTCTTTACAGAGCCATCGGCAAGCTTCGCTGCCGTTATCGCCCCATCCGCAATTTGCGCTTCCGTTATTGTTATCTTGGCGAGTTCACTCTTGATAATCCTAACGACCGCATCGTTCTCCAGTTTATCGTCCATCATGGCAAGCATCCTGCTTAACTCGACAACGATGTCGTAAATTTCCGTGCCGACACGCACCGCTGTGTTTTCTCCAACCTGCGTTGCATCTCGTATCAGCTCTGCCATACGGAGCATTTTTTGAATATCCTCGTTCATGTCTTATGTGCTTTTAGTTGCCTATTGCGTGAATGTGTGCCCTTGTTCCTCGCTGTGCCTTCACTTCTCCTTTCGAGGTGAATGCCTTGAGATATTCGAGTGCATCTGATAAATATCTTTCTGCCATGTCCATGATGTCGTTGTATTGCTTGTTGTTCGACAAATCTTGAACATGGTCTGAATAATCGTCTCTGTGGCGCATTCCACCTGCTCGGCTTATAATTGTGCCATCGGCACGAAAAAGCCTCGCATACGTGAAATAAGCGAGTGCTTTGCGTATTCCGCTGGTGTACTTCTGCACCTTGGTTTCTTCTTGGCTGCAATCGCCCTCCTTCTTGGTGGTGTATTCGCCACCGTCCAGGAATACCGAAGGCTGGAAATCGGGCAATACTGAATCGCCCCACTCTCCCTGCTCGGTCGCTGCCTTGAACCGCTCATACCCGATGGCTGGTATGATATTCGCATCTTCGCATTCCCGAATGTATGCGTTCACATCATCCTCATCTAGGTGTGTGCTGGTCGGTCGTGCCAGTTTTCGGAACTGATCAACCGTGATAAGTTGTTTTCTTTGCTCTCCCATAGGCTCAATCAATTAATCTATCGTGTTGTTCCCTGCAACCTCGCTGCTGATATACTTCAACGGCTGTAGCTTTGGGTCTAGGTTCTGAATGGCTGGGTCGTGCCAATTCTTGAAAATCTTCTTGAAGGCTCGCTCGATGAAACGCTGCTCGGTTGTCACTTCGCCAGCATAGTATTCGTAAGCGTCCTGCATAACTTGTCCGCTGAATCCCAGCTTGCCAATACGGATGGAGTAGAAGAGTTCTTGGTGAAACTGGGCATAGATGCGTTCGATAACGCTGCTGTCGGTCACGGAAAACTCCTTGTCGAAGTTCTTCGTTGGGAAAGCAACAACCTTCGGCTCGTCTTCCTCGTTCTCAACCTCGACCGCAAGAATCTTCGATGTGTTCTCGTCCCCTTGGAACTGCAAAAGGTCTTCATCGGAAATCATCTGTCCGCTCTCCACCTCTTCGCCATTCTCATCGAACTTTGGAACGCCCTTTTTGGTTACAAGCATACACGATACGAGGAAGTTGTTGCGGACGTTTCTCATCTTGACGTTGCCCAGTCCCTCATCGGTCGAAATCTCCGTGATTGCTGAATCGTAGCTTGCTGTAGGATAAATAAACTGTCCGTCTAGGCTCTGCCACAGAATCTGTCCTTTATAGCTGTCGATGCCGCCAGCGTTCTCAATCTGTTCAAGAACGATGTCAGGGTCTGGATTGAAGACGTTGATGCGTTCAATGGTCTTCTCATTCACCATCAAACGCTTTCCGTTCCTCGTTTTCTTCTGCTCCCAGTCGGGATGCAGCAAGACGTGCGCCACGTTCCCCTTGTCGTCCGTCTCTTCAAGGCGGCAATTCTCAAAGGGTACGTGGCTCACGCTCGACACCTGCCCTAGAACGTTGTAGTTAACATGAAGGGCAAAGCCTCCAAAGCGTGCGAGGTCTTGCGCTACGTTCCGGAGCAAATCGTCTGCCGTGTCCCCCTGCTGGTTCATCGCCAACGATGCTAGAATGTCGCTATCAAAGCCGTAGCCCTCAATGAATCGGGCATATCGGTTAAGGCAAAGCATTGCCGTACCGCTGGCTTCCGTGATGCGTGCGAGGTTCTGCGGATATAGATTATCATATCCGTATGCCTGCATCTTGAATCGGCTGACGTAGCCAATATCAACCCTTCGCTTTGGCTTCTTAACTGTCTTAACGTTCATACTGCTTGTGTCGTTTTACTTGTTGTTTTACTCTTCTTCCTTGCCTGCTTTCTCGGCTTGGTCGAGGTCTTTTTTCTTGTCGCTGCCTGCTGCTTTTTCGGCAGGATCTTTCCCGGTGGTATCATCTGCACCGCTGTCGCTGCCTGCTGGCGGCTGCTTGTTCTCGATGAGTTCATCGCTGGGTATCTTTTGGAAGTAGCTTTCCATGTGTGGGTACTTCGTCAGATATTCGTGCGCTACCTTGTCGGTCAGGTTCTCGTTCGTGAAAATCTTACCATGGTAGAAGTCCGGGCAGGAAATGATAAAACCTGCCTTCATTGCGTAATTACATGTTTTTGGCATTGCCTTTTCTTTTTTGAGTTTTAGATAAATTTCGATTAAAGCATCGTGGTAACACTGCTGGCAGGTTGTCGGAACAAAACGCTTGCGTGTTACCTCGAAATATAGAGTTTCGATTACTGCCTTGTCGGTTGCATCAAAGGGACTGTCGAAACGTGCCTTCAACTCCCCGACCTTGGCTGTTGCTTCCTTGTATGTCATAGGCTACGCTGCTGCTTCCGTCAGAAGGCTCTGATACTTGGCTGCTGTTGTCTCGCTGTCGGTGTCAAAGAAGAAGTAAGCTGCCTTTGGTACGCTCTCCTCTTCCAGCGTGATAAGCCAGCCGCCCTCGGTATCGTCTGAGTACTTGTCGTTCTCGCCTGCGCTTGCCTTCAGTGCCTGCGCATATCCGAATACCTGATACTCTGCCTTTCCTTCCGCTCCCTTAGAGAGGTTGCGAAGGATGATAACGAACTTTCCATTCGCCAGTCCGTCAATGATATTGGCGCAAACGTCAGGTGTGTTAGCCAATACCACGACTGCTACGGTGTTCTTCCAGCTGTTGCGGTACGTGCCAACGGTCAGCTCGGTCTTGGTTCCAGTGAATGGCTTGCTGCCTTCCTGCCGGATAGCGTATGCTTTCTTGCCAGTCTTCAAAACTAATGTTTTAATTATATTGCCCGCTACAACGGACTTGGTGAAGTCGATGTCGTCTCGGTTGATGATAAGTCCATCGCCCTCCAGTCCCTTTGTTACTTGGTCTTCGCAAGGGATGATGATGTCCTGAGCGATAAGGCTCTCGCAAGTTGTTGCCATATTAATTCGTTTTTAATTGTTATATCCCCAACACCGTTTTGTGGGTGTTGAGGATTGTCAAAATAACTTAATACTAAACTGAAAATTTGGAGCGATTAGTAAGCTGCATGGATCATGTCCTCTTCGAGGAGAGCCGTTCCAATCTTACCAGTAGCATAGAGATAGTTTCTGCGCTCCTTCTGGTCGAACCAGATGTCGAGGTCGCTGATGAGATTGTCTGCGTCTGTACCAATCATAAGGTGCTTAGGGTTGCAGAATACCGCACGGTGTGGAAGGTTGATTGTCGTCTCGCCCTTCTCGTATGCTTTAATCATTCTGTCCCAAATGCCGACACGTGCAATCTTCACTCCGTTGTAGGTCGCTACTTCGAAGCCATCGAACAACTTTTTCCACGGCATAATGTCGTGGTAGGTCTTCTTGAGGTCGTAGGTCAATGCGTCAGCAAGCGAGCGTGTCATGAGCAATACGGCATCGCTGTCGTCTACGATACGTGTGTCTGCATCCATCAAGATGGTGTCTACAAGTGTAGTAGCCACACCACTCTTGCGCAATGCAGAAATCTGCAATGCTGCCGTGGTCTCGCTGTTGGCTGCGATGGCTGTATGTTTGGTCGCTGTGGCTGTAAAGATGCGCTTGAAGAGACCATCGCAGACGTTGAAATTACTGACATCTAAGTCTGCTGTCAGCTTGCCGCCACCTTCACCTGCCAATGCTGCCTCCTTGTCACCAAGCCAGCCGAAACGCCAAATCATCTGCTCCATGGCTCGCTGGAGTGCATCTGCAAAGATTGTCATAAAGTCGGTGCTGGTGAGGTCGCCAATGGCTGTACCAGTCTTCAGTGAATACTCTCCGATGGTTCCCTTTATTGCCTCGTAGCAAATCTTGACTGGGATTTCCCACTGTCCGAATTCCCAACGCTTCTGGGAGTTGGCGATACCCTTCTCCTCATAGGTAGGGTCGCAACCGCCACCCTTCTTACCTACCATTTCCATCTCTCCGAGAAGAGCGATAGGGTCTTTCTCTTTGACCTTCTGAATGTTCACGAATGAAGAGAAGTCTTCATCGTTGTAGAAGGTTTCCTGCACTGCATCCTTGATGCTTGCGAGGTTTTCCGGCTCGAGTTTAAGGTTCTCGAGCTGCTGTTTTGTAAATCCTGCCATTATTTTCTTTTGATTTAATGGGTTAATACTTTGTTACTTCTTGCCCTTTTTGTGGAGCTTGGCAAGTCTCTCCTTGATGGCGTTTTTACCTTCCTCGACTGGGTTCACGTTGTCGCCTGCGCCCTTGCCGCTTGGCTGTCGCTGTGCTGGCTGGTAGTGGCTGCTGTAGCCTGCCAGCACCTTCTCAGCACCGCCTGCCATCTTCACAGCATTCAGGATGCGCATGTCTTCCTTGCTCTTTGCGAGTTTCTGTGCGCCTGCCAGCTGTGCCTTGGTGTCGTTCAACTGCTGTTTGAGTGCTGCTACCTGCTGCTTCAACTTGGCTACGGTTTCATTGTCGGTGCTTGATGCGCTGCCGCCCTCACCGCCTTCATTGCCTTCACCGCCTTCATTGCCTGCGGTCTGAATGTCGGTAATTACACCGTCTTCGACAACAATTGTCTTACCGTCCGGCATTTCAAACGTTCCGTCCGGACTTGCCTTGTCGCCAACTTGTGGATCTCCCTCTTCACGCTCAACGGTCAGTGTCTGTCCGTCTGCTGTGTTGAGTTCCATCGCTTGTGGCTCTGCCTTGGCTTGTGGCTCTGCCACCGCCTGCTCTGCTTCCTCCAGTGTCTTCACGCCCAACTTGGCGAGAATCTGGTCGAGGAGAGAAGCCTTTACTTCTGTTTTCTTCTCCATTGCTTTTGGATTTTGTTGTTTTGAATTAATAAAATTTTCGATATTGCGTTTAGATGCGCTTGCGCTGAGTGCTGGAACGGTGCTGCTGATAAGACCTAGGCGCAAAGCCTCGCTGGTGTTGATGAAGATGTCCTTATCCATCAAGGCTTGAATCTCTTCCCTATCGCACTCGCACCGCTCTACGTATGCGTCCACCATCTTATCCTGCCACATCTGCATTTCCTCGCTCTGATTTTTCAAGTCCTTTGCGTTCAGCTGGTCGCCCAAGCACCAGCCAGGAACCCACGGGTTGTGCAGGAGGAAGGCAGCATTCTCGTATGCCTTGCGGCTCTCCTTTGGTGCTGCGAGCATGATGATTGTTGCCATTGATGCTGCCTTGCCCTCCACGGTGCAGGAAATCTTCTTTCCGCTCTGTCGCAGTCGGTCGTAAATCGCCCAACCTTCGACCACAGAGCCGCCATTGCAGAAGATGCGCATATCGATTGAATCATCGTCTTTCGGTATGCTTGCTGCAAAAGCATCTATATCTTGAAAACACACGCAATCGCCTCCCCACCATTGATACCAGAACTTATTGTCTTGGCTGTCGATGTCGTTGTATATTCTGAGTTTTGCCATTGAATCGTGATTTTTTAAGTTTTAAAACGCTGCAAAGATACGATATTTTTCAATATGTTTATCTCGCAAGCAGTTAATTTTTCTAAACAAGCCGAAATTTTGCGTTCTAAGCGGCTTTTATTGCCTTTGGTGTGTAACCTTACCACCTTTAAGCGAAAACCGCTCAGAACGCAAATCTTGAATAAATAACTACACTTTAAATCCTGCCAATATTCTCTATCGTCTGCACTCTACGCTGGGTTCGGTTTATTTCCTCAACGCTCACTACTGGCTGTGGAGCCATCTGATACCCTCTTGCTACAGCTGCCGCCAGCATATCCATACCGATGTTGCTGCCTCCGTTGTTTACTACGATAGGAACGCCACCTCCTAGCTGGTTGAATGCGGATAATATCGGACTGAACATTGAAGTAGCCTTGGCGGTCATTACGCTCTCGCCATTTGAGAGCCTTGCCGGGATGCTGTCGCTGGTTCCAGTGCCCGAGCCTTGGACGTAGCCACCAGTGGAGAATCCCTTGACGAGTGCTTTCGCTCCTGCGAATGCTGCTTTAAGCAATGCGAGTTTCGCTGCTGCGTCTGCCACGCCTGCCCATCCGAGTTTAGCTAAGCCTCTTCCTAGGATTTCAATGTATTGTGCCTCCATGGCTATCTCTACGGCATCCAGCAAAGAGCTAAGTAAAGATTTCAGAAAAGAATGAAAAGATTTATCTTCACTATTAAAGAAATCGACAAAAGCATCTCCAACTGCCAAAATATAGCTTTTCATGTTTTGAAGTTGTTCTTCTGTCAACTGCTTCTTTTTATCATTCTCATTCTTTTGTATTTCCACATTAGTATCGCTCAGGTCTTTCTGGAGCTGTTCCTGCACGGCTGCATAGTCCTTGTATGCGTCAAGTTTGCTCTGAAGGAAAGTCTTGTATCTCTCCAGCTTGGCTGCATCGTCTTCTTCTCCAGTGCCACCGTTCATGATGTCCGCATCCTTGCGTGCCTTCTCTGCGTCCTCGAACTCCTTGTTGAGTTCGTCCACAATTTCCTTCGCCTGGTTCTTCAAGTCCGCTTTTGCTTTTATCATGATGTCGAGAAGTTTTGCCTGCATTTCCTGCGCTTTTTCCGCTCCGATTTGCCCTGCCGCCACGTATGCGTCAATGCTTCGTGCTACCATGTTCTTCTCCAGCTGTTCGAGGTCGTTGCTGTAGTCTCGCTCGTTGTCGTACATGCCTGCAAGGTATCGCTTCTTAGCGTCCATGACTTGCTCGTTGTACTTATACTGGATAAGCGCAATCGCTTCCTGCAATTCCTTTTCCTTCTTCTTCCTTCGCTCTGCTTCTGCCTTTGCTTCCGCTTTCTCCTTTGCTCTCTGTGCCTTGGTCTTGGCAGTGCTGCCATTGGCTGCTGCTGGTGTCGTTCCCTTGCTTCCGTTCACTGGCTCGCTGCTGGTCGCTCCACCGTTCACGCGGTCTAGCTTTATGTGTTCGAGCCTTCCGTTCACGGTGTTCTCGAATCCGTCAGCGAAGGAATTGCCTATCTCTATGCCAGCGTTCTTGATGTCGTGCCATGCTTCCTTGATAGTGCCGGAAATGTCGAATATTTCCTTGAATCCCTTCTGTGCCTTGGATAGGTCAAAAGTCACGATACCTTCGAGAATATCAAGCATGCCCTTGGCTGCAAAGCCCATCCTTTTGAATGCGTCTATTCCGAGATTGCATACGAGTTTGATTGCGTTCCACATCAAGCGGAAACTTGTGCCGAGCGCATTAATTATCCCTCGCAACAGAAGGCTGTCATTGTACCAGTCGATGAAGTAGTTGATTGCCTGCACAACTCCCTTGATAACTGCCGTAAGTGATTTCTTTGCAATCGTGCTCAACTGAGCCTTCATGGTCTCGAATCCACCCCCGGTGTAATCAAAAAGAGAAGCCATTGCGTCCTGCAATTCCTTGGTTGCGTTCAATTCGTCCTCTTGCGCCTTTGCAATATCCCCGGACTTTGCCTTCACTTTATCCATGTTCAACTCAACGTCACCGAGCATCTCGATATACGCCAGTCCGGCATCCTCTCCCGGACCACCGAAGATGTTTGCAATTGCGCTACCTACAGCGGCACTTGATTGTGGGAGTTCCTTTAGCTTATTAGCCACCTCTTGGATAACCTGGAATGTGGTCTTGCTTCCGTTCTGCAGTTCTGTCTGTACTTGCTTGGATGATATACCTATTCCGTCAAGTGCAGCTGCCGTAGCGGTTGTCATTTCTCGCAGTCGTAGATTTCCTTCCTTGATGGTATCAACGCCCTTGTCGCTGAAGATACCCTCCTTGGTCGCTTGCGTTGATATTGCCACCATTTCTTCTGCATTCAGTCCGGCTTCCTTGAAGTATCTCGGGTATTCTTTAATGGTGTCGAGGAACTCACCGTTGGCGTTTGCACCGCTCACAAGTCCGTCTTGCATAATCTTCAAACTATCAGAAACGGAAATACCGAAAGCCTTGCTCATTGTATTAGCAGACTGCATCGTCTCCGTGAATTCCAAACCGAATGCATTGGATACCGCAAGAACCTCGTTGCGCACGGATTTCATTTCGTCCCCGGTCAATCCGGTGAACTGCTGCGTCAGTCGTGTGGCTTCCATCAATCCCTTGTTGTAGTCATACCACCATTTGAATGCCATTCCTGCGCCTGCCACACCTGCCATAGCGAGGAAATAAGGGTTGGTCAATAAGGAAAGAGCCGTATTTTTCAACGCACCAAACTTTACCTTTAGGTCTTCCACGGACTTTCCCATTTCCATAACCTTTCCGATTCCAGTATCATCAACAACATCAAAACCGAAAAACTCGGTGTTCTGCAGGTCGTCAGCCGCCTTCATCATTGAATCGTAATAGCTTCCGACACTGCGCTGGAATCTTCCAGTAGCCTCCTCAGCCTCTTTCAGCTCCTCTATCAAGTCTTGGATATGCTCCTGCATCTCCTGACCCTTGGAACTATCACGCTCGGCACGGCTCATCTCATCGTAAGCCTTGGTGGCATTTGAAAGCTGGGCACGCAGCTGTTTCAAGCTGCCTTCCTGCTCGTTCTCTGTGCGCACGTTGTTCTGGATCTCCTTCCGCAAGGTGCGCACGTTGTACTGATACTCCTTGATGGTTGCGTTGATGGCTTCCGTCTGCACCTTCATTTCGTTTGTCGTGATGGTCTTGTCTTTTTCCTGCTGCTGCAAGTCCTTGATGCTTGCCTTCAGCTGGTCTATCTTTTCCTTGTATCTGATGATGCCATAGATTGCATCCTCGTACTTGACCTTGATGTCAAGAATCTGCTGTTTGTCTTCACTTACCATAGTTTTTTCTTTTAGTTGTTCAACTCTATCATTGTAACCTCGCAATATCCGCTGCTTGTGGTCTTGATTTCCAGAACAGCAAAATACGCTCCGTACTGTGCAAGGTACACTGGCTTCGTTTCGTCAAAATCCAGAATATCCAAGTCCGAAAGATTGAGCCGCTCTGTGATTACGTGCGCATTGGCGATGCTTGCTGCAAGCTGCTTGTACTTCGTATCGAAGATGTTCTGAAGGTCAATACCGAATCGCAGTGCCGCCTGCTCCTTGTCATCCCTAAGCGTCATTATTCGCTCCTTGCATCCCTTATACTCTCCACCATTCTTCATGCCGAAAGAATCAAGTGTTCTTATCGGTATGCGGTTGTCATCGCTGGCTGCAAAAGGTAGCGTCCATGTGTCCTGCTCATAGCCCAAAGTCTGGTTGCTGATTACGAGGTCTGCATCATAGTCCCCGGTTGTCTCTTCGTCTTCCTTCCACTTGTAGCGGTTGTGTTGCATAAAGTCTGAAACGGAATACTCGCTTTTCCGTGGTGCACCTTGGCGGTCATACGGAATGAGTTTTCCGCTCCAGTCGTAGGCGTTCGCCTTGTTTGCCCAAACTCTGGTAAACATGATAAACTGCACTTGCGTGCTGTTGGTCAGTTGCCTAGGGAACGAGCCAGTTATCAAAGCTAGAAACTTAATGAAGTTTGTTACCTCGATTTCAGGTAGATTTATGCCGATAGGGAAACTTCCCCCAATCGGCACGCTATCTCCAATCTTGACTCTCGCTGTGATTTTGCCGCTGTAAACGGATGGTGGGTTAGTTTCGCCCGCATCCGGTCCGTGCATGATAGTCTCAAACGTCAGTACATCGTCCTTCTTTAGCGATATTGTGTTCGTTCCTGCCGAAAGTAAATAAAGATAGCCATCGATAGCATATCTGCGTAGTACGACCGGTAACTTCATCTGCCCATCCTCGTATTTCAAATCTCCGAACTCGTATTCCTGCGTGGATGCCTCACCTCCAGTAGTGCTTGGCGTTGTCACGGTCATTTTCACGCCCATAGGCACCTGAATCTCCGCTGCGTCTTCAAACTGATGTCTGACGTAGTATTGCACTTGCACATCAAAGGTCAGTTCGCAATCCTTCGTTATCGTCAGTTTCTGTACATCGCTGCCAGTGCTTGGTGTGACTGACGTCAATGAGTTGTTGACGGAAAAGGAAAGTGCTCCCAGTCCGTCACGGCTCTTAACGTCTGCGGTCAGATTACCGATGATTGTCTTGTCGTCTGCCTTGTTGTTGATTATAGGCACAACGAGGTTGTTCAACATCTTCTTTGCTTCATCATCCTGCCAAACGAAAGATACGCCCGACTTCCTCGCTATCCTTGACAATAGCCAGTTTACGGTCACACATGGCTGCAAGAATTTTGGAGAAGTCTTATATTCGTTCACCGCCACCTCATCGCCCACGAAATCCTCTTTATTATCGCCATCTATCATTTCGTACATAGGTGTCAGCCCGGTAACTGATAGCGACAGAGTGCTGTAATATTCGGCAGGTGCATTCACTACGAGGTATGCAGCTCTAGCCTCTCCTCTGATGGTGTATACTTCCAGCGTCTCATCTTCTCCGCTCACGGATATAACCCGCATGTACTTATCCAGTACTGCATAGCTTCTATAATCGCCCTTTCCTTGCGCTTGCACATTTGCCGTTGATGATGGCAAGAAGGGGATGAGAGCACAAATCGTGTCCGATGCGTTCTCTATATTTCCACTGATGTATTTTCCGACCTCTGCGCCAGTTCTGATGCGTCCACGGCTAGCCGAGTATTGTGTCGTGGTATACTTATTCCTCTGCACCAGATTAATACCAAAGTTATCTTTGCTTTCAATTCGGTATGGGTTGTAATAAGCAAAGAATATTCCCTTGTTCACGGCTTCCTCCCTTGTGTTTGGTTTGTTGTACTTTTCAAAAAGCACTCTGTCTGTCACTCCCAGTTCGTTCAGTTTCATTCCGCTCTCAAGTAGCTTCGTGAACGTTGGCATTATACCCCAGTAAATTGAAATCTCAATGTTTTCCTCGATACTCAGCACGCTCAATCGTCCGTCCTTGATAATTTGCACACCTCCACGGAAATAACTGCACTGGTGGAAAATAAAAGGGTATCTGCTGCCGCTCTTCGGTCTGTCCGCTTGCTGCAGAACTGAAAGGTTGTGCACCGTCCGTGGTAGCTGGATGGTGTACGTGTAGTTCGAGGTCATTTTCGTGACGTCACGAAAAAGGTTGCTCTTAATGTCGAGCACCACATCGGTGCTCTCCGGCAAATCCATCAAAACACCGTCTATATAAAGTTGCTGGTCTGTCATAATCTCTGAACGTTAATGTTATTTATTATCATTTCGCACACGAAATCCTGCAAGCAAGCTGTGCTCTTCGTGTAGCTTCCTGCCTTGATTGTTACGCTCGTCCACTGGTCTTCCTCGTGCATCCAGTCTCCCCCGAGGTACATGTCAACGACTGGGCTGCTGGCTAGGTCTTGCAGCATATCGAACGTATCACTGTCAACCAACGGGACACAAAGTTTGATTGAATCCGTGCGCTCGTATCCCTGCCTTCTTCCGCTGTCGCCAACGTAGCCGTATATGTCGCTGTATCCGCTTAGATTGTTGCGTATGAAACTCAGGTCGCTGGCAATCTCTCTCGTTTCCTCACCAGACGCAAAGAGCCAATAACGAATGAATCCGTGTCGGTCAATCCAACGCAGATAGATGCCGCTCTCGGTATCGTCTCTGTCAATGCGCAGCAATAGTGACTGCTTGCCACCGGCAGATAGACAGAAAGTAAGGTCGAAAGTATTGTCAAACGTTCCCTGCTGAATCTCTCCATCGTAGTCGTAGATGTTCCAGTACCTGGCACCGCTTGGTAAGATGGCTGCATTGAAGTCTATCATGTCGGTGGTCGGAATCTCAAGCAGCTTGTTGGGTGCTCCCTCGTAACCTATAAGCAGTTTGGTGTCCGCCTTACTTAAATACATACCAAAAGAGAACGGATAGTTGGTGAACCACGTAAGGCGTTTGTAGCCGTTCCAGGTCTCCCCGAACCTTGGCGCACCCCATACTACGTTCGTAGTGAATTCGATGCTCGCAAGCTGTCCGTCTCTGTCATCGTATGCGTTAACCTCAACTCTTATGTACTGGGATAGGTTATTGACGTCATAGTTTATCGTCCAGTCCACGCCTGCATTGATGCGTCCATCGAAAATGGCTTGCACGTATGCTTTGAAGTCTGTTATACACTCTCCGTTGAACGCCTCCACATTGTAGGCTCGTTCCGTTTTGCCCCATCTGATTATTACCTCAATACACGATAGGTTGCTTCCACTCACTCTGATGATGCAAGGCAAGAAGGCGAAGCATACTTCATCGGGGTAGAAAAAAATATATCCGTTGTTCACTGTCTGTCTCATACCGTCTCATTGTTTATACTTCCCACCGAAAGGTGGATTAAGAAAATAAGCCTCTGCCCTAGCCGTTTCATCGTGTCGGGCACAACATTGCTGTATACGTCAGCCCTGCCGCCAGTCCGGTGCAGCTTAGAACCTTTGGTGGCGATGGTGTGGGCGATTGCCCCTGCCATGCTCATGTCGCCACGCTCTTGTGGTGTATACTTGTGCGGTCGCTGGGTCTTGTAGGGGATAGGTCTGCCGTGCAGTCCCTTGTCTTTCATCCATTGCCGGATGATGCTACGGAAGCCGTATGGTATCTTTCCTGCCCTTCGTCCGGTCTCCAGCACCCCGAATGGCTTGTGTCCCCAAAGGATGGTTTCTTCCTCGCTGGGCTGCTCCACCTTTAGGCTTGCTATCGTTCGCCCTGATGCGTTCTGTCCGTTGATACGAATGTGGTTGATGATAAGCTGCCGTGCTCTCTCAACCTCGTCACGCATGATGAGCGATGCCGCCTTGGGGTCGAATTGAATGCCTCCCTTGCTCATACCTCACACCCTCCTATGCTCTGTGTCAGTTGCAGGGAGTACATTACGCCCGACACGATCGTGCTCAAACGCTCGATGATGGTCTCGTAGTACTGCTGCCCTTCCAATGGTTCGAACTGGTGCGACTGGTTGATGGCTCGTATCATCCTTGCCCCTGCCACCTTCATTCGGTCGATGCACTCTCCGTTGTCTTCTCCTTCCGCTCCCCTCGGTACGGTGTCGAGATAAGCCAAGGCAACGTTCACGGTGTCGTATACCCTGCCGTTGCGTATCTCTGTCGTACCGCTGGCTGGGATGATACAGACGATTGCAGGATAGTTCAGTTTCTCCAGCTTGGTGTCCGCTGTGTCCCAGTCCTCGAATAGGTAGGTATAGTCTGGTAGCGTGTCTGCTGCCAGCTGCTTTAATGTTTCTCTGATTGTTGCCATAATTATCTAGATTTACGTTTCATTTCTTCCGCTTGCAACTTCTGCAGGTTTCGTTCGTACACGCTTCTCTTGTTGTCCATTTCCATGCACTTGTAGATGCGAAGCCATGGTGTTTTCAGAACTTGGTCGTGGTCGCTGATGCCCATCCTTACCGCATACCAGTCCAGCATGCCGAATAGTCCGAACCGCAGGGTATCGATGCCTGCCTCCTTCTCCAGTCTCGTTGGCTTCGCTGTGTCTGTGCTCTCGAAGAGCTTGTTGATGCGCTCGACCTCTGCTGTTACCCAACCGATGAGCATAACGACATCAACCGCCCTAGCCTGCTCCACTTCCTTGTGGCTCAGACCGAGGACGGTTGTCACTATCTGATACAGACTTTCTTCGCTGTCTGATAGCTGGGAAAGGTCAATCAGCTGCCCGATGGAAAGCTGGTTGAGATTGCCGGGCACTTGTTTCCCTCCGACAAACGCTGGTCGTGGCTGCTTGCCGATTTTGTAGCTGGTGTGCCTAGCAACTGCCAGCCAATACTTGAACGTCGTGTTCTTATCCATACGCTTTATATTTTTTGTCGTTATCTTTGCCTTAATACGTGCGCCCTAGCCGTTCCGTGGCTTGCTACGGATAACTTCTTCAAGGCTACGTATCGTATTGCGTCTATTCCGTGATTAAATGCGTCTATAGGCTGGTTCGTGGTCTCTCCATCCCTTGACTTCTTCCACTTGTATTGCTGCATGTTCCCGATGATGCCGTGGCTGCGTCTTGTTATATTGATGCGAAAACGCTTCAAAATGTCGATACCGTTGTTGATACTGTCCGCTCCCTTGGTGCTGCCGATTATCCACAGCCCTCGGTTGTGTATCTCCTGAATGCTCTTAGGCTCTGCCGAATCCGCAATGATAAGGTCTCGTTTCGTCCGTCCTTGTTCCTTGCATCGGTCTGCGATGTCATCGTTCGTCATTCCAGGCTGGTAGATTTCTTCGTCCACCCATAACTCTCCGTGCGCCAATATAACGTGCTCCAGCGCAGTTGGGTCGTTGGTGAATCCGAAGTCCATACCCCTGCATTCCATCTTCCACTCCTCCCTTGGTGGCAGCTTGTCAACGATGCCCCAGTTGGTGAAGATAAGCCCGGTTATCTTTCCGGTTAGTCCACGCGCATATACTCGCCACAATTCTGGGTCGTCAATCTCTTCAATCTTTTTATGCTCCTGCGCCGTGAGAAATCTGTTGTTTCGGTGGTCGCTCAGTATCAATCGGCAGTCATCCCTGCCGATGATGTTGTTGTGCACCCAGAAGCGTGCGCTTGGGTTGTAGTCTATGAATACCTGCTTACGTGTTCGGATGGCAAGCTGCCAAAACACTTCGTATGGCACACCGTTCGCCTCGTTAACAAACAGATAGTCTCGCTTACCGTTCTTCGCATCCTGCGCATCTTGGTAACTCTTGAACTCGATGATTGAGCCGTTCTTTCCTCGGTAGCTGCTGTCGCTCTTGTTGTTCTTGAACCAGTCCAGCAACTCTGCCCTTGTGTGCAGGATGGTGTCGAGGTCTCGCATGGCTCCCACCTTTAGGTTCGGAAGGTCTTGACCGCACACCGTGATAATTACCCTTGGATGCTCAAAAGAAAGCACTATAAGACGCTGCATAATGGTGTATGTCTTCCCCGAGGACGTGCCTCCTTGGTTTACTAGAAACCTTGGCTTCACGTCCGCATTCGGGGCATACAGTTCACCAATAACGTCAAATAGTGCCATTCTTACAAACAATAAAACTTAAAACAAAATTATGGTAAAAAAATTATTCTTTATCCAATCCCTCACGCTCGATTACTTCCTGCTCGCTGGATGCGCACTGGTGTCCCGAGTTGATGTAGCGTACCTCGATGCCGCCTTGGAAGCCTGCGTTCAGGTCGAGCACGACCTTATCCAGTCCGAGCAGCTTGCAGATTTGCGTCTCTGCCTTGATGATGATGTCGAGGTAACGTGGTTCTCCGAATCCTCGCTTCTCGGCATCGTACATCATCGTCTTGACGGTCTCGATAGAAACCATCCTCCCTCGCTCATCTACGACTGGAAGTCCCTGCTGGTTCGATTTCTTTTCGTGGTAGTCTTCCTTGGATTTCTCCCAGGCTTCCCACGCTTCACGTATTACCAGCTTCAACCTTGCCACCTCGCTGGTTATTTTTTCGTCCGTGTCGGTAAGCCGCTCTTCCCTCCACTCCTTCAATAACCGCTGAATGTCGCAGTGTGCTTGATTGTATTTCGGTCTGTCGAGCCGCTTGCGAACCTCTGCCGTGATTTCTCGCTCCGTCCATCCTCTGCGGTATAGGGGTGCGATAATCTGCAGGCGGTTCTCGATGTCGATTTTCTGTGCTCGATGCTTATTGTTGTTACCTTGTGGCATATTTTGATTTCTTGAAATTTATTTGATTTTTTATAAAAATTCTACTTGAAAAACTTGCATATTTCAAATAAATTTCGTATCTTTGCAAACGTAATAAGGGAAGTGTCCTTACTTACTGAAACCCTCCGAGGATGAGGGAAAAGTAAAATGAAATCCCAAAGTCTTATGAACGTACTGAAAATTTCATTAAAGATTTGGAAAATAGAAATCTTATCATTTACGATTAGATTATTCTAACTCCAAGGGGTGGTGCTCGAACCACCACCCCACTTTGGGATTTCGTTTGCAAATTTACGAATTAATTTTCATATCACCAAATTTTTAACATTATGAGTACTACGAATGAAACTACCTCCAAATCTTGGGGAGGTGCTCGCAAGGGTGCAGGGCGAACGAAGAAATACGCTGCAACATTCTATTTCGGTGCTACCGAGGACGTGGCTAGCATCTTGGCAGGGGTCGATAAGAAAGACCGCAGCGACTTCATCAACCAGTGTATTCTCAAAGCGATGGGCAGGGGTTAATCTCCTGCCTTTTTCGTTTCCGCTCCCTTGGCGGTTATTTTCTGCGAATTTCGTGCACACGGCTCGAACGTTTCAAGCACGCTTAGTTATGCGCATAGTTTGAGAACGTGCCGCATACGCTCGCATATCGTCTTATCCGTTTATTATCTCCCATTCCCCGGTTGCTTTTACCAGTTGTGCCATCGGTGCTTGGTCTGAGTACTCGCAGCTTGGGTCTTGGTTATCCCATTGCGCGATGAACTGCGATTTAGGGAAAGCCATCCGCAGGCAGATTACGGTCTCTCCGCTTCCGGTCGGTATGGTGTAGGTCTGTCCCTCCTTGATGGTGCCGGAAAGGATGATTCTGTATTCCGCTGCCAGTTGGTTCATCATATCCATTGGCAGGTGTCCGCTGGTTGCATCGAAGGAATCGGGGAAGGTGTTGCGTATCTCGTTCATGCTCCACCAGCGGTTCGCACTCAAATCGCCACCGGGAGAAATTTCAACGCAGGGGATGCCTGCCTCCTTGATGGCTCTTGATGCGTTGCCGCAGGAGAAACAGACGCAGCGGTCGATGTGGTTCTCTTCCATGTGCCGCTTGATGATGCAGGCACGGATTGCCTTCGCTGTTCTGCTGATGTCAATCGTCTGTGCCTTCATCGCTCTGCCCTCCTTCCTCTGCTGGTTGCTCTTCCTCTCCTGCTGGTGCTACGCTGTTGAAGGTGTCCGCAAGCTGTTGCGCTTCTTCCTCGTTGTATTCGATAGGCTGGAAATGGTCTTGAACGTGTTTCGGGTCGCCCTTGTAGAATACCAGCACGTTGGAGTGCATCTTTTCGGGCATTCTCATATCCTCGAACGTCTTCTTGATTTCGTCCATTTCGCCTTTATAGAACACGAGCACGTTCTGGTGGCACTTCTGTGTCTTGCGTGATTTCATGCCTCCGTCTGCTCTCAGGCATCGGGTCGCGACCTGCTCGATCAGGATGAGTTCGTTGTAATAGTGAAGACCGAGCCGCAGGAAGGTGGAGATATTGTCTCCAACGAAATTCCGGTACTCTCCGTTCTTCTTGTTTCGTACTTCCCCAATCTTGACAACCAGGAATGAGCCGTCTTTCATCTTGTCAACGCATTGTCTGAAGATGTTTTCGTACTGGCTCATGAACTCTTCGTATGTGCCGAGTGCGCTCATGTCTTCCTTGCTGTAGACTTCCAGGTCGTAGTATGGTGGCGAGGTGAAACAGAGGTCGAAATCGCTGTCTTTGATTATCTGCCCGATGTTGTTTGAATCACCGCAGAAATATTTCACGCTGCCGTAATCCTTAGTTGCTTCTGTGTTGATGTCGACCTGCTCCTTTCTGATTTCCACAGCTTGATAGTCGTAGCCTAGCGTGCCAGCAACAACACCTTTTGTCTGCTCTCCTCCGAATGGGTCGATAATCTTTCCGTGTGGCTTGCAGAACCATCGCATGATGATTTCAGCCAGTACTGGGTCGAAAAGGCTTGTACCCTGCGCCAATACGCTACGGTCTGCCTTGGCTTTCTCTTCGGGCGATACATAGTTCTCGAGATACTCATCGAAAGAGATGCCTTTCTCTTTTCTGAACTTCTCGCTCTTGGAGTACAGTTCCTTGTATCGCATTTCCTTGGAACGGACGAGGGTCTGTTCACGGCTTGCCCCGATGTCCTTGCTGGAAACGATGGCACGCCATTGCTTCTTGCGCTCAACCCAGTAGCCTTGGCGTGTGTCGAGGATTGAGAAGGGAGGAACGACAAACTTATCCACTAGGCTTGGTTTCGGTGCTCCTTCTCCTTCTGTTGGAGTATCGCCCCCTCCTTTTGCTCATTGCTGATGCCTGCCATACCGAGAATCCATTGTGGGATTGCCCAGTCCGTCAGCGGCTGGTCTCCGAACTGGTTTGCCAGTTCTTCTGTGTTCCAGTCTCCGAATCCTGCGTTATCTTTGATGATGAATTCTTTCTTCTGCGCCTCCGTCAGGTCTGATGCCTTGACGATGGTTGCAGTTGGCTGCTCCTGCCACTGGCTCCAGTAGTTGGCGATTGCCAGTTTCTCTGCATCGGTCAGCCGCTGGTCTGTGTCGAGAACGTCCATGATGCCTTCGGGTGTCATGCTCACGATGTGGCAGAGTGCCCTCGTTCTCATATTGCCACCCAGTGCCTTGTAGGTTTCGTCTACGACTATCGGGCGAAGCTGGAGCATCTTAGGAAATACAAGGATGCTCTTTACCAGCTTTTGGAAATTCGCCTCAGTTATGGTTCTCGGGTTCGCTTCGTTCTCGCTGACCCTTGATAGTGCGATTTCTTCTGTTTTCATTTTCTTCTTGTTTTAAGTTCGAAATTCGTGCTTACCTGATAAACACTGGCGCAAAGATACAACTTTTTTGCTTTAGTTGTTCGCTCTTTGCCCACTTTTAACTTTTTCCAACACTTCGTTTTATTTTATCCATCAAAGGCTCTGATGGTCTTCTGCAGGGTTGTCTGCGGTTTCTTCGGCATCACTCTGACCGGGTATCCTGCACAGACCCATGCGAGGAGAAGTGCGTCTCTCTGGTCTTGGTTCATTCTCGGCAACTTTTGTCCTGCGCTTACAAAATAAGCAATTTCGTCCTGCGTGATTTTTCCGTCCTTCCCCTTCCAGCACTTCTTCAGTGGCTTGATGATTTCGCAGGGGATATTGTAGTGTTTGCAGCACTCGACAATCAAGATTCCGGTCTGATGGTTCATTCCGGTAGAGCGTCCGATTGCTGCTGCCTTGACTGCTGTCATGAAACGATTAAGCACATGCCAGTTGCTTTTGTTGAGCCAGCCGCCTTCAATAACGACCTTAATCTTCTTGCAACTCTCGTTCATTGCCTTAAGGTAATCTATCAAAGCTGGGAAGTTCATTTTATAAGCGAGAAACTTCTTGTCGTCAAAGACTGCTCCAACTCCGCTTTCCTGATTGTCGGGGTCGATTCCGATTATAACTGTTCCTTTTTCCATTTTTTCTTTAAAGTAATTATTTTGTTTAAATTTCACGCATAAGCGTTTATTTTGTTTTGCTGGTGTAGTTTATTATCCAACACCCTTTACGTGCGCATATACGTGCGCACATGCGTTATTATCCCTATCTTTCCCCTACCCCTTTCTTTCCCTTCTTTTCGGTTGCGATAGAGAAAGCTGGCAGGGATTCCGGAAGTTGTGCCTGCGGGTGCAAAATAAATGAATAACAAAATGAATATGTTGCAGGGTTCTTCCTTCTTCCACCGCCAGCCGAATGAATAAAAGCATAATTTTCTAACGATTTCTTTTTCTTACTTCCTCATGTACCACCTCGCTTTCTTTGTTTGTTGTCAGACTTCGGGAGATGCGTTTCCGGCTCTCATATCGTAATTTCAAGATGTTATAAGTTTATTTGTTTTGATATTAGAGCCTATCTCCTTCTGTCCTCGCTGGTTAAAAACTCTATTATTGAACTCACGACCGATTATTCATTTTGTTTTCTAGCAGCCAAGCCAGATGCGCTGCCTGCTGCGGATTCTTGAACAGAGAAAGAGCCTTCTCTACGTCCGGCTTCTTCCTCTCACGCATCGCTCTGTCGGCTACCCGGTTCTTGGTACCGTAGTTCCGGTAGTGCTTACTCCAGTACTCCTTTTGGTACGCCCGGTACTTTTCCCGGTTTCTCTTTCGCCATTCCTTCGTGGCTCTGAGGATCTGTTCCCGGTGCTCCTGGTAGTACGCTCTGTTCTTCTCCCTTGTTGCGAAATCGCTCATTGCATTCAAGTATTACCTGATGTTCTACATATTGCTTGCGCTCCGGGCAATAGATGCCATTTAAGCAGTTTCGCCCGGCATCGCAAGCCTTGCATAATTCACTCGCCATACGTACTAGAATGGTAAATCCTCAATGTCGTATCTAGTGAAGGCAATATTCTCATGCCCCTCGAATGGGATGCAGTGAGTGAAGCCTGCTGGCTTTCCGCTTTTGATAGACAAGACTTCATATCTAAAATTCGCTCCCTCTCCACGGTCACGAACAAATAACGCTGGAATCCACTCGCATTCTTCTTCATCCCTTACCAGCACCTTGTCGAAGGTCTTGAAGGCTGGCTGCTCCTTCGCTTCCTTCTCTTTCTTCCAGATGGCATAATGCTTGTTGAACAGTTCGACTTCGTTCTCTGTCGCTTCTCGAAGTTCCTTGTTAACGCTGATACGCAGGTCGAAGGTTTGGTCGGTCACGAACTTCTCGTTCTCGATTTCGTACTGGTTGCCGAATGTCAGCGTATCTTCGCTTTCGTTCTTGCCGATGAGCTTGCCGATGATAGTCAACTCTCCGTCCTCATCATCCTCGTTGAAAACGTAGAGTTTGCCGATTTCAAACGCTGGCTTCAAGTTCACAATCATTTTCTTGTCAGCATCCCAAGCCTTGCCTTCCTTTGCGAGGGCAGAGAAGAGTTGCTGCTTCTCTTCTTCAGTTGCTAGACGAAAACTTCTATTGCGACCAAATCTATACTCATTATAATGTACTTCATAATCTTCATATCTTACATTTATAAGGGCTTTGCTGACAATATCGTCTTTTATAGCAGCAATAAAAATTACCTTATCGTAATAATTATCTTCTTCCGCTACCACTATATCCCCATCCTTGAACTCTGGCTGAGGTTTCTCTATCTCCAGAGTTTCACGGTTCAACTTGCCAACCAAAAATTTCTCGATAGTGTTGATGTAGGTTTGAGCATCATCATCGCTGGCTTTCTCAAATACAGAAGTTTCCATTTGGAATACTTCTTCATTATAACATTCTTTCCAAAGATAATGCTTGCCTCTGAATTTTGTGAAGGCATCATCCTCAAACTTTTCAAAGATAATATGTACTTCTCTGTCTTTACTGACGAGCACGTCTCCCTTCTTAAAGAACTTGCTCCAGTCTCTCATTTCTTTCGAAGGGAAGAGCAGAATTTCTCCTTCTTTATAGATTTTTCCGTTCTTGTCGAAGAAGTGTTCTCTTCCAGCTTCGTCCTCAGTCCAGATTGCTTTCGCACTGTCCTTGTCGTTTGCCATTCCACTGTGCCACACCCTTCCGCATTTTGGCGTGTATAACTCTGTACCATACTCTTCGTCTTTGAGTATCTCGTAAATATCAATATCTTTCTGTTCCATTGTCTGAATGTTTTTATTGTTTGCTATTCTCACTTTCATAATCTGAATGTTTTTATTGTTTATAACTTCACTCGTCCGAGTTTAAAATAAAGTTCCAACAGTTCCTGGGTATTAAGCCAGAAGTCGGTGTTGCCGATGTATACGTGATGTCGGTGTTCGTCTGTTATGATTTCTATCTTTTTCATTTATCTGCGTTTAAAATTGTTCGTGTCCGCATTGTAATCCTTCAGGATACATTCAAGTGCCTTTACCTCATCATCTGCCAGCCAGATGTCTCTGTTGTCAACTGACAGATGATGAAGACCACACTCACGGACCAGTTTTATATCAACTCTGTACATAGCTAATACGGTTTATGATAACTATTTAAAAAGTTCTTGTTGCGGATGAATGATGTCTGCCCGCTTCTTCTTAGCCGCCCAGAGAAGGAGGTTGGTGTTCTTGGTTCCAGCATTCTTCTCGAGGTCTCTGATGATGCAGGTCAGGGCATCATGCTCCGCTTCCTTCTCGTTACCGTAGAAGATGCTGAGAGTGTCATATCTACTCGGGTAGGCTACCGGGCTGTCGTACCCATGCTTTCCCTTCTGAATGCTGTAGCCCCAAATCCAGCCGAACTGGGTGTTGGCGGTCATTACCTTCCATCCCCAGTTGTCTGCACCCTCTACGGAGTGCTCGATTACGTGCGGATTGATGCACTCATCTTTGATATTGAACTTGAAGCCTTCATGCTCTGCGACCGGCTTCTTGATGTCGTAGCCGTTATCGGTCAGCCACTTGAACCAATCGTTCGATGTCTTGAACACAAGCCCTGCTGCTCTGCATTCGTGGAAAAATAATTCATTCATGGCTTTCAATCTCTATAAAGTGAATATCGCTACATCTTGCACAAGGGCAAAATTCTGTCAACCCTTTAGTGTCAAGAGCACATATATCGCAAGTATTCTGCAGTGCAGGTACATCATCATCCGACACTACTTTCAATAATCTACCGTTAACATTCAGCAATGTACCTTCCTCGAAATCCTTGGCTATTTCGTTCGGTTCATTAATTACAATTACTTCTTTTGCCATAATTCTTTTGTTTAAAGTGTTTAAAATCTGTTTGCCTTATAATTTACCGCCCGAAGCGTGAAAACGTCCCAGAGCGGCTGATTTTGCCCTCATTCGTTATTTTTCGGGCTTCCAATCGATGCCCAGCCGCTGCAGAACTCCCTTCTCGTAGTATCTTGTCAGCGAATCCTTGGCAGGCTTGTTGTTCGGGTTCTTCTTCAAGTCTTCGAGGTTCTGCTGGATTACCCACCGGAACTTGCTGTCTTGGCTCTGCTGGCTCGCTGGCTGCTGATGCTTGGCTTGCTCGTAGAGCTCCCCGATGCTCGGTCTTGCTGTTGCCGCAGGATCCTGCGCCCTGGCTGCTGCCGATTGCGGCTGCTGGCTTGTGGCTGGCTCGTTGTTGAAGTTGCCTTCCAGCACCTTTGCGAAATTCTGCTCATTACCGAATATCCAATCAAACTTTCCGAGCCAGCCATGCTTATTATTGCCGTTCATGAAGTCAGATGCCATCGCAATGTCAATTACCCGGTACAGAGTTTTCACGTCTCCCTTGCATTGACGAACCCTTGCCTTGACCATCACCTTTCGGTTCTCGGTCATGAGCGTAATAGGCGGCATCGCACTCTTCGTCTCATCATGCTTGCGGTTCCAGTATTCCTTGACGGCAGCATAGTCTATCTTTTGAGATTTCGAAACCTTGCCGCCACCGGGTGCTTCGGGCTTGACCGATGCACTCTGAATACCTTCTTTAGAAGGTTTATTATCTGTTTCTTTAGAAACATCATTAACATCTACATTATCATAAACATTATCATTTACATATACATTATCATTATGCATTGCAATTTGTGCATTTGCATGCATTTGCATGCTTTTGCATACGTTTGTATGCTTTTGCATGTCTTCGCTTGCTTCTGAATCCAATTGCTTTTTATCCCAGCGTTTTCGTGCATTTGCACGGAGTCGCTCGCACTTCTCCTCGTATTTACGCTGGTTTCGCTCCATATCATCTTTGATGAATGCGAAAGATAACTTAACGAGAGGATCTTCGATAGAAGGTTCTTTGCCAGTCTTAGCAAAAGAAAGCATGTGCCTTGTTAGCTGCCCGAGTTGTGCATCGGTCAGTTGCTCGAAGATTTTTAAATATGATGTGTATATGATAAATGAATCACTCATGATGTTTTACTCTGATAATGATAATTTCTTTTCCAGCTTCCGTTTTAACACTGTAGCTATCCGGATTTTGTTCCGCTGGCTTGTGTCGGTCGGTGCTGTCACTTTCCCACCTAGGGAAATATAATTCTCCAGTTGGGAAATTATATTCCTTAGGTCGGTTTTTGATATAGGAACGCTAGCCATAAGCCCTGCCTTTACTTAATGAGCAATCTTCGTGCTCCCTGCACCTGCTTGATGTACTTGGCGCACGCTTTAGGATGGTCTGCCTGAAAAGCCTTGGCATCGAACTTTTCGCTTGCCTTCGGTGCTTTCCACGTTGCCAGCGTCTTGCCGTTTCCGTCCACGATGCTCTCTGCGTCCCCGAAGAACAGCTTCAAGTTGTCCTCGATCTCCTTCTGTCGGTTCTCCAGTGCCTTGCCCTTCTCCTTGATTTCCTTCAACTCGATGAGCATATCCCCGATTTCTGCTGTGGCTTCAATCTCCTTTCCTGCCTTGTGCAGTGGCGACTTTAAGAGAACGTCTTGTGCGCTGTACGCAGGTGGTTCTTGGTTGCCCACGATGTAGTCAAGCCAGAACTTGGTTATCTCGTCCCTCATCCATCCGAAGAATTCGGGGTCGAAATCGATGTCACGGTAGCCGAACTCCCTGCCTGCTGTCAGCCAGGCAAGTGCTCCATCCTTGTATTCGCCCACTCCGAGGTTCATCTGAAGCTGGCAGAACCAATGCTTCGGAAGGTCGTCTGCATCTATCTGCATCTGCGTGGTCTTGCACTCGAGGATGCTCTTGCTCGCTTCGTTGTGCGTTGCCCCGGTTCTCCAGAAGGTGCGGTCAGGAGACACACGAAGATACGGAGTATCGGTGTTCGTGATGGTGTAGTCGTCCGTGCTCGCCTTGATGATGTGGCAGTGGCTCTCTCGCTTGAAGAACTGCGCCACGGCATCCTCCAGCAGGTGTCCTGCAACCATCGCAAAGTTCTCAACCTTTGGTGGGTCGATGCCCTTCTTGCGTCTCCATAACTGGTATGGGGTCTCCCATGGGTTCAGTCCCAGTACTGTGCCTGCCTCTGATGCACCTATTCCCTTAGAGCGGTTCTGCAACCACTCCTCTCTGCTTTTATATTTAATTATCTGTTTCATTGTCTTTTATTTTTATGTTCGCGGTATAATACATTTTTGCTGCTCCAATGATAAGCTGACGAACGAATTCATCCCTCTTCATTGAATGCACAAGTCCACTTGCGAGGATATCGGCTTTTCCGGAATAGGCAATATGGAAATCGAAGCCTTTGCCACCTTCTTCGCTTAAATCCCCATTATCTTCTGCTGCAATCTGTAGAAAATTTCTTTCTTCCTCGTTTTCATCGACCCATGTCTTGTATGCCTTGGCGGTTCTGTCAAAGTACTTGTCGATGGTGCTCTTGTGTCTCTGATTGTTTTCTTTTTCTGCCATAATTTTACTGAATGTTTAATAGTTGCCACGGCTTCCCTTGGTAGGTTATGATGGGAGCCCACCCCATAGGTTGTGCCGTGGCGGTTCGGGCAAACGTTATAACTTTATAAACTAAACTACTTCTTCGCTGCTGTGCCAGTCTTTCCTTGGCTGCGGCTCATTGCCTTCTCAGCCTTCTTCTGTGCGCTCTCGGCTGCTGCCTGCGCCTGCTGTGCGATGGCTTCCTGCTGCTTTGGCTTCTTGAAGGTCTCCTCTACTGTGGTCGTACCTTCCTTGATGGCGTTGTACACACCAGCCAGCTTCTGAATGTCCTCTGCCGTTACTTCCTCGGCTGATTTCTTGCCCAGGTATTCCAGCAGCATAAGGTCTGTTACCTGGTACACTTGGAAGCAGGCTACGCAGCTCTTCCACTGGCTCTGTACGCCAGTCTGCTTGATGTGCTCAAGTGCCTTTGCCTGCACTTCCTTCACCACGCTTGCAATCAATACCTGCGGCACGACCTTGCAGATTGCGTTACGCTGGGCGATCGCCACGGCTGCATTGCCAACTACCACCTGCATGTCCTGCGAGAAGGTGTACCCCTTCGAGGTCAGAATGCTGCGCTTCACTTCTACAGAGTAAGCCACGTTGCTCTCGAGGTCGTGGCAGACGCCCTGCGCTGTAATGGTCTTGCCATCGTTTGCGATGATGCGACCCGCGATGCGCAGGTTCTTCCAACATGCAGAAATAATTTCTGTAAATCTCACGCTAGGACCCTCAATAACCGACACCTGACCATCCTTGCCCTTGCGCTCTAGGTGGTAGAAGCAGTTGTATGCTACATCATCGTCCATCGCTGCCAATGCTACCATATTCTGCTTGCACTGCATGATGTCTCGAGGGAACTTGTGAGCTGTTGCAATCTGTCCGTCAATCTCCGAGCGGTTGATAGCTTCCAGCATTTCTCCACCGCTTACTTGAATAATTTCATTTTCCATAATTCGTTCTTTTTATTGTTCAACTTATTGTTCATTAACTCTAGTGGAAGGCTGGGGATTCGAACCCCAGTTGACTGCCAAAATTTACCCCCCCCTTGCCAGCTGCCGAGGGATGCCCTTCCGTTGCAGGGCGCACGCTGTCGTTTCCGCATACAGCATGGTAAAAACAACTAATTTTAGATAACCTTGAAAAATGAGTTTTGCGTGCGTCCTTTGCCCTGCCGCTGCAGGGAGCCATATAATAATTGTTTAACATCGTAATCAAACCAGTTGAGCCATAAGGCTGTCGAGCCTGCTTTCCTCGAAGGCGTCCATCGGGTCTTGGTCTGCGTATTGGCTGTTCTCCTCCAGCCAGTCGTCCATCACGTCCTGATAGTTGACGCAGCCCTCGATGGCTTCCTCCAGCCGCTCGCTGTCGTTGTTGCTATTCTTGTGCGTCACGACCGCTATGTTCCCGGTTCTGTCGCACCATACGCAGATATTGCCTGCCTTGGTTTTAATATCTACCCTTGCAACCGCTGGTCGCTGTGGATCACGGTCTAACTCCAGCCAGATGGCATCGTACATTGCCTCTTCGCATTGTTTTATAATCTTCCTCATTTGTTACCTCCTCTCTGAGAAAATATGTAACTTTGGAAAGTCTCACGGCACGACTTCAATACCTCGTTGCCGCCAATTCCGTCCAGTGGTATGAGCGGTATGTTATCCAGAGCCAAGCAAAGGTTGCCTTCAAACTCTCGGTACTGTATTCTTCGCTCTGCCTCCAAATAGCACTTGTTGTTCAGTTTGCATTGCTTTCTGGTCTTGCGGTTCGCCTTCCAGTTAGTGATAAGCCAGCAGATGTCTGTGTACTTCACGATCATCCTGCGCATATTGATTGATAACTTGCTCATAGGGCAATCCTCCAGACTTTTTTAATCTCGCTGCCCTCGAAAACCTTGCGGTTGTCGATTCTGCGGAACTTGACCTTAATCTTACCAGCCTGCAACCATCTGCGCAGGGTGTTTCGATGGATGCCAAGCACCTTGCAGGTCTCTGTCATGGTGTATCTGCCTGCGTCAGCTACCTTTGGTTCTTCGTTCGTCATAACTAAGCCCTCCAAAAAATTAAAGTTACTAATACGATGGCAACTGCCAGGGATAATACTTCGTCACTTGTGATAATCTCGATAAACTTCTTCATACGCTCTGAATGTTTAAATTGGTTCTACTTGATTATTTGCGCACGGCTGCACGTCTCTTCTTTGGTGTTATCAATCCAGCCTTGATGAGGATAACACGCACGTTCTGCTGGGTGCAACCAACACGCTGTGAAACTGCGAGCATTATTCTGCTGTCTGAGGTCTCGGCAGGTGCTTTTGCTCGGAAATCTGCAAACATCGCTATGATGTTCTTCTTTCGTTCGTCCTGCTGCTTCTGCAACGGTGTCCGAAAATCATAATTAAAATTTTCTCCCATTTTCCTTTGTATTTTAAATTATTTTGTTTATCTTTGCCAAAGAGTTTTTAAACTCGTTATGTAATTCGGTTGCAAAAATACAAAAACATTTTGTAATATACAAAGATATACATAATGTTTTAATGTATTTTTAATGTTGTTTACAATTATTTAAAACATAGTTATGTATGACTACAAAAGAATACAATAATACGGAAATAGCAAAGCGAGTTGAACTTCTTCGCAAAAGAAGTGGAATGTCCATCAATAAAATGGCGACAATGGCTGGTATTGACACAGGAAATCTATCTCGCTCCATAAATGGAAAAGCAAGTTTTTCCGACCGTGTAATTTACAAAATCGCCAGTGCACTGCACGTCTCGGTTGACTGGCTGGAAAAAGGTATCGAACCGATGTTCTCTCCAACGGTTGCAAGTCCATCCGAAGTTGGTGCAGGAATTATCGGCTCGAACATTGATGCTTCGAATAGTAAAGGGTTCACGCAGACTATCAGCCCAACCGATGCCTTGGCTAGGGAGTTAGAACTGCTTAGAAAGATGGTTTCAGATAAGGACGAGGAAATCAAGTTCCTTCGTGCGCAATTATCAACAAAAATAAGTGGTAGCGTATGACTGGTTTAGAGCTAAGAAGGTATGTTGAATACTCTGGGCTTACAATGAGCGATGTAGCAAGGGAATTGGATACCAGTCCACAAAACATTCGTTCAAAGATGATAAAGGAAAGAGTTAGTGCCGATTTTGTCGAAAGGGTCAAAAATGCGGTTTCAAAATGTGCTCCTCCAATACCTGACAAAATAAAGCAAGTAATGATTGACGAAAAGATGCATTATTGCGTAACTGGAGAGGGACTGAAAAGACGTATCAAATCATACGGAATACCTCTAAATTATATAGCCGCAGCTTTGGGGACTAGCCCTCAAAATCTAAGTGGAAGGCTAGGAGCAAAAAGTGTCAAACTTGATTTTGCCCAAAAGGTTGAAGATGTAATTCAAAAGTACAAAGAGGAGATAGGGACTGATTCTAATTTTCTTTTAGAGCAACCTGAGCCTTCAGAAGAACAAAAGCCTTCAACTATACTGGAATCGGTTTTGATGGCAAAAGTTGAAAGACTCGAAAATGAAAATTCCTTCCTGCGAAAGCAAGTTGAAACCCTGCTTGCCATTGTGGGACAAAAATAATTTAGTAACTTTGCAGCGCAATGTGGATAGAAAAATTAGGCTCGTACTTCGTTGATGTGTCGAAATACATCTTGACTGGTGTCGTGATTAGTTCGCTATTCAAGGATTTCGAGGATAAAGTATTAATTTATATAGTTGGAATCGCCCTAGCCTTCCTCTGCCTGGTCGTGGGTCTCATACTCAGCAACAAAAAGGATGGAAAGGGCAAAAAGGAAAAGGAGAAATAAATTATGGGAGTATATTTAGCTTTCTTGTTCGTGGGAGTACCTTGTATGGTGTTCCTCGCATTCTGTCTCACTGGAAACGGCAAAAAATGGCTTAGACAAAATAACTTGCTTTAGCCTATGGATGCTTTTTTGTTATTTAACGTGATGGCATTGGGAATGACCATTGCATTCGGTATTTTCTTGAAATCAAAGAAAGGTCAGAAGTGGCTGCGTGAATTATAAGGTATGGTCAGTAAGTTAATTAAAGAGCACGACCGCAGGACGCTGCTTGCAACGTATCTGTACGGTGTTTCAAATCTGTTTATAAGCGGAACGGGCATTGGTGGGTTCTCACCATTGATTACTGGCGATGAGATAGGATTGTATAATATCCTTTTTATTGCCTTCGGTGTCATAGCGTCATTCGCCTTCGCTTATTTCGCTAATAATGTAATGAAGTATAATAATTCAAATGTTTAGATTATGGAACTAGCAACTTTATTTATGTTCATAGGTGCGGTTATCGGCACCAGTCTCGTAATTTGGTCTAAGACTAAATCGGGTCAGAAATGGCTGCGTGAACTTTAGTTCTCGCTCCAGGTACAATATCAACTAAAATTCTAAGTAACGATGAAAGATGAGGATTTCATAGAGCGGAAGGAGAAGGTTCTTCTTGCCGCTCTCGGTAAAAGCTGGCTATGGAAAGCCAGCAGGTTGATAATAGGCATCATCCCTCCAGTGGGTGCGTTTGTGATGCTGGTGCACTGCACCCTGCTCTCGTTCGGCATTCGGGTAAAACTCACGGAGTGGATATTCGACTGCTCGCTCTTCGGCTTCATCGCCTGGATCATCGTCAGTCTAGCCTATGGGTTCTGCTGGGTGCATCGGGCGTTCTCTACCTACAGAGTGCTGATTTCGTTCTGCATCGACTTCCAGCGTTCCTTCGGGTTCGGTGTCTTGTGCCATCCGCTCCATCTGCTGCTGGTCGCCCTAGGGCTGCTTCTCTTCTTCATCTTCATCAAGAAAAAGGCTTGGAATGAGTTCTACGAAAGAAATATAAATCATTTAAACGAATAGCGTATGGGAAGTTTCATTAATGGACTGGCAAAGGGTTTCATTCGCTCTGCTGTCAATCAGGTAGGAAGGGATGCTGGTCGTGTTGTCAGCAATAACATCTATGGCGATGCTCACTCTATTCCGCACAGAAATGTTTCCGCTGGCGGTGCTGGTCGTGTTTCCAGCGTTGGAAAGGTAGAGGATGAAGGAATCCAGCCGATAGTCCCTTCTGTTGGTGCTGCTTGGTTTTGGGGTTTCGTTGGTTTCATGTTTAGTATCATCGGTGGAGTTATCCTGCTGATTGTTGGCTACAGAAAGCTGAAAAATAAACATACCGCCTATGGCTGGCAGTATACATCGCAGGCGGTCTATGTCGCTGATGGTCGCTACAAGAGAGGGGAACGATACGATGGGCATCAATTGACTAGGCGCAAGGTTGAGGTTGAAGCTGATGATTACATAATAGCAAGAAACGAGAAGATAGCAAAGATTTATCTATACTTTGGCTTTGCTGCTGTTCTCGGATATATCCTTGTAATGTTAGTTATGCCGAATGTGCCGAATTGATTACCTCCTCGCCTACGAGAAATATTTACCAGTTCTCTCACCTTCCGAGGTGGATGGGCTGCTGGCTTCTCGCCCAACGCTGGCTCAGTTGCAAGACTGGTCGCAAAGATTGAATAATCATCGGGCAAGGCTTGAAAGCGTTTTCAGTCGTGCCTACAAAAAGATAAAATGAATATGGAAGATAAAAATCTGATGTCCGCTGATGTGGATATAGTAGTTCGTTTCTTCTCTGCCATCGACCGCCTGAAGGCTGATGGTTGCATTGGCGGTCTGAAGACAATAACCGACCGGTATGGTATCAACCGCTGGAACATCATGTCCCTGCGTGAAAAGCCTACCGAGTACTACGGTCGCTTTCGTCCGTCTTGGGTTCAGTTCCTAGTCCGTGACTACCACATCAACCCATACTGGCTGCTCCTTGGCTCTGGGGAGTTCTATGCGACTGGCTTCACGCCCGAAATCGTGAAAAACCTGAATAAAAACTGCACAAGAAAAAAGCAGTCTGCATAAGTTTTTAATTTTCAATTATTTAGAACATACGTTATGATTTTAAGTACAACTCCAACCATAGAAGGCCACCCTATCCGCGAATACCGTGGCGTAGTGACCGGCGAAACCATCATCGGTACCAACTTTGTAAAGGATTTCTTTGCCAGTGTCCGTGATGTAATCGGCGGCAGAAGCGGTTCTTACGAAAGCACCCTCCGCGAGGCTAAGGATACAGCCCTCAGAGAGATGGCCGACCGTGCCGCATCCCTGGGCTGCAACGCCATCGTGGGCATCGACCTGGATTACGAAACCGTAGGAAAAAGCGGCTCCATGCTGATGGTAACATGCAGCGGAACGGCGGTGATTATCTAGTTCTGCGACTGTACAAAAGAACAAAACATGCTTGAAACGGGGCGGTAACTACCTTAAAAAACGAGTTACCGCCCCTTTTCAGATATATTTTTATCTATATAGTGTGGTGACATACACCTGATGAAGGTCACCAACTTTCTTCTATTTCATTTATTCTATCACCCAATCCTCTATACTTCGCTGGTTTTCCGAGAAGTTAATACCCACTTTCACAACCTTTCGGCCATCATCGGCAAAAGCCTTGGCATAGTTCTTATCGCTGATTTGCGCCATGGCGATGTCGGCAGACTTCTTATATTTCAACTCAAAGATAAAGATACTCTTATCCGTCTTGAGCACAAGGTCTATTCTTCCATCCGAAGTAGTATGCTCCACCTTCACATCTTCGCCAAGCATGGTGAAGATGGTGAATATCACGGCTTGATAGTGACGCTCATTATTATTGATAATCGTATATGGAAACTTATCATAGAATGCCTTCAAATGAGGCATAAAAGCTTCCATGTCATCATTGATGAGCACATTCTTGGAATAAGCATACACGATGGCATCATATCTGTTCATGTCTTGCGCAGAATAATACCAGACGAGACTTTCCGAGAAACCTTGTCTTACTTCTTGATTTGGGAAACAGAGATGATACAACTTGCCTTTCTTCTCATATCCTTTAATGGTAAGGTAGCCACTTTGGAAAAGGACAGGAATAGGATCAGCAAGCCTTTCCGTAGGTGTATCAAAACGTGATGCCTGTATCCACAGATCGTCCAGATTGAGCATATCCAAATTCTTCTGCTGCATCAGTTCTATCAGGAACGTAGGCGTACCAGATGTAAACCAATAGCTATTAAACTCCTTATCATCCAAAGCATTGATAATGCTGTAAGGATTGAAGATATCCTCGCTATTGATACTGAAGTGGTAGCCATCATAATGCTGCTTGAGTTGCTGCAAGGTCTCCTCATAAGTGAGTCCATTATGCTCAGCCATCTCCTCGATTCCCTCACGGAAATACTGAGTCAATTCACTCTTGGTAATACCACAACAGCTACTGTATTCATCCTTCAACGTGAGAATCTTAAGATTGTTCAACTCGCTAAAGATGCTGAGCTGACTAAACTTGGAAATACCTGTGATGAATACAAAGCGGATGTTTCCCTCTTGCTGCTTCAAGGGGCTGAAGAAATCTCGCATGATATTGCGGATGATTTTCTGCAAGTCTTCGTCACTGACAGAATCATGCATAGGAGCATCATATTCGTCTATGAGAACAACAACTTGTTTACCTGTTTGAGCAGCTGCTGCAAGCAAGATGTTCTTAAGACGAC